>Ga0182012_10000421_pt1 | contig 48083 bp, 48 predicted proteins | sample 612S2SmetaG_FD_120486 | JGI IMG/M metagenome (GOLD analysis project Ga0182012, IMG submission 120486) | Permafrost microbial communities from Stordalen Mire, Sweden - 612S2S metaG | ecosystem: Environmental > Terrestrial > Soil > Wetlands > Permafrost | place: Sweden: Stordalen | collected... | reverse complement strand
GCGAACCGCTTCCTGAACGGCCTCCTAGTGTGCCGGATTGGCATGGTGCCCGCGGCTTCAGCCGCGCGTGCCCTAATTTCTGTATAGTTATTTCGCGGACCCTGCACTAAGCCGCTTTGCCGCCGCTCCAGAGGAAGTGCAAACCGAAGCCGGCGCCCTGCAGCCCGTTCACGTGCGAACCGCTTCCTGAACGGCCTCCTAGTGTGCCGGATTGGCATGGTACCCGCGGCTTCAGCCGCGCGTGCCCTAATTTCTGTATAGTTATTTCGCGGACCCTGCACTAAGCCGCTTTGGTCTTGAGGGGACGCACCAGCACGGTCAGGATAAATCCGGCCACCAGCAGCACGGCCAGAACCCGCAGCGGCGCGTCATAGATGTGGATGCGGCTCGCGCCCGGCGCCAGCGCCGCCTTGGCGTTGTCGGAAAGCCTCGTGATAATCACCGGCCCCGCAATCGCCGCCGCGCTCCAGGCCGTCAATATCGCCCCGTGAATCGCGCCCACATTCTCCGGTCCGAAGATGTCCGCCAGAAACGCCGGAATGGTCGCAAACCCTCCCCCATACATCGTGAAGATCACGAAGAGCGTGGTTTCAAACAGCGCCCATTCCCCGCGCCCCGCCAGCACCGGCACCGCCAGGAACAAAAAGACCTGAACGCCAAAGAACGTCAGGTATGTATTCCGCCTCCCAATGTAGTCCGACACCGACGCCCAAAAAAAACGTCCGCCCGCGTTGAACAGGCTGATGATTGAGATGATCAGGCCCGCTTCCAGCGGCGTCTTGCGGAACATATCCTGCATCATCGGCGAAGCCTGCGCAAGAATCCCGATACCCGCCGTCACGTTCACGAACAGAATCCCCCACAGCAGGAAAAATTGCGGCGTCCGCAGCGCCTGGTTCCGGTTCACGCTGGTTCGCGCAATCATGGGGTTGCTCCGCGAGCCGATCACGGTCGAGGGCGTCCAGCCCGCTGGCGCGTAGCCGGTCGGTGGACGCCGGATAATCTGCGCCCCAATCGTCATGACTGCGCAATAAACAGCCCCCAATATCATCACCGTCAACGCCACGTCGACGCGCTTGATTAGCCAGGGGTTCACGTACCCGCCGATAAAAGCGCCGCCGCCGAAGCCCATGATGGCCATGCCGGTGGCCATCCCGCGCCGGTCCGGAAACCATTTCACCAGCGTGCTCACCGGCGCGATGTAGCCGAGTCCCGCTCCAATTCCGGCGATCACCCCCATTCCCAGAAACACCAGAACCGATTGCTTGATGTAGAGACCGAACCCGCCGGTCAACAGGCCGATTCCGAAAAAGATCGCCGCCGCCGTAGCCGCCACCCGAGGTCCGCGCCTCTCCACCCACGGCCCTCCAAATGCCGCGCTGAGGCCCAGTAGCACCAGCGCCGTCGAGAAGGTCGTATAGGGCGGACTGAACCACGATGGCGCGTTGGGAAACACCTTCTTGATGGGCAGGTTGAAGGTGCTCCACGCATAGATGGATCCGATGCAGATGTGAATCAGGACCGCCGCCACCGGAATCAGCCACCGGTTGAAAGGCGCGCCCTCTGTCTTAACCTCTGCCTCCACTATTTCTCCCATTCTGCCGAGATCATATCATCGGCGCTTACACTATAGCTTTGCAAGCTTCGCTGCGAGCGGCGGTGAGTAGCTCTCGTGGAAAATCACAGAAAACGCAAAGCTGCCGATAGTGACTCCAGTGGAGGTCCGAATGCCGACATCGGTGGCTCGCGCGAATCTGGACGAACAATGGCCTTCGTTGCCTGTCGAGGTGGGTCAACTCCGGGATGCGATTGCGGTTGGCGATCTTAAGCGGCGTCTCATCCCTGAGCACCACGGTGAAGAGGGGGCTTCCGTCTGCCGGGCCGTCAATCAGATCCTCGACACCGTCATCCAGACCTTTGAGAGCGCCGTTGCGTCGGTCGATTCGATGTGCGTCGGTCAAATCCCTGAGCCGTTCCAGGACGGGTTCCCGGGCGACTTCTCCCGCGCCAAAGATGTCTGTAACGGCTTCATTGATGTCATCAACCGCCGCAACGCACAGATCGCGCTCCTCACCGCGGCGGCCGCAAGCGGTGACCTGCGCGTTCGCACCGACGCCGAACAGTTCACGGGCGCAAACCGCCGCATCTTTGAACGCTTTAACTCGATGTTTGACGCCTGGCTGGCGCCGGTCGAGGAGATTGAACGGGTGCTCACCGCGCTGGGAAGCCTGGATTTGACGACGCGCGTGGAGGGCTGCTACGCGGGTGACTACGCGCGCATCGCGACGCTGTTGAATACCGTTTGCGAGAAGCTTTCGCGGGAAGTCGGGCACATCGGCGAACACACCATGGTTCTAGGCTCCGCTTCCGAGGAATTGACGGCGACCACGGAGGAAATGGCCCACTCGGCTGCGGAGTCGAGTCTCCGGGCTGCGTCGGCCGCGAAGTCCAGCGAGCGCGTCTCCACCAGCCTCACCATCGCCGCGGCCGGGTCTCGCGAGATGCTCACTTCTATTCGCGAACTCTCCCTCAGCGCCGGCAAAGCATCCTCCGTGGTCGAGACGGCCGTCCAGGTGACCGACGGCACCACCAGGAAGATCAGCCTTCTGGGGCAGTCTACTGTGGAGATCGGCAAAGTCATCAAGGTGATCACCGCCATTGCCCAGCAAACCAACCTCCTGGCGCTGAACGCCGCCATCGAGGCGGCGCGCGCCGGTGACGCGGGCAGAGGCTTCGCCGTGGTTGCCAACGAAGTGAAGGAACTGGCCAAGGCCACGGCGAAAGCCACCGAAGAGGTCAGCGGTCGCATTGAGGCCATCCAGCGCGGCACTGGCGAAAGCGTCGCCGCCATCGCCGAGATTGCCGCCGTCACCGACGAGATCAATCGAATCTCCCGCTCCATCGCCTCCGCGGTCGAGCGGCAAAACGCGACCACCAACGATGTGGGGCGCAACGTTGCGGAGGCCGCCGAGACGGCAGCGGTCATCGCCAGGGAAATGGGCGGCCTGGCGGAAGCGGCGCGCATCGCCAGCACCGGTGCGGCGCAAACCGGCTCCGCCATCGCCGACCTCAACGAGACCGTCGGCCGACTGCGGAGCTTCCTCGCCCTGTTCAAAGTCTGAGAAGATCTGGTGAGCGGTCAGGGATTCGAACCCCGGACCCCTTCCGTGTAAAGGAAGTGCTCTAACCAACTGAGCTAACCGCCCGCCTAACCTCCCGATTATACTTGCAATCGGTGCTACACTGAATCAGGACTAAACAGGTCCTATTGGTTTTCGGCCCCTGGGTGCCACAGCCGTTTCATGATTTCAAAGTGCAAGTTGTCAGATTTGCCGGCAGGTGCGGAAGCCATCCTCGAAGCCATCGAGTTACCCGAAGAGGAAGCGCGGCACTTGATGATTCTTGGGTTCCTGCCTGGGCATCGGATTGAGGTCGGATTGAGCGCCCCTGGGGGCGATCCACGGGTCTATCGAGTGGATGGTTCCGAGGTCGCTCTGCGGCGGGAAACGGCCAAACACCTGGAGACCATGCCGCTCGTCGGGAGGGTGCTTGAAACTGAGTAGCGCCGAGTGTCACACGCCTGCGGGACCGCCCAGGGCCTTCTCGCCTCGCACCCGTCTGGTGGCCATCGTAGGTCCGCCCAACGCCGGAAAATCGACCCTTTTCAACCGTCTCACGGGCTTGCACCAGAAAGTCGCCAACTATCCCGGCGTCACCGTGGAACACCGCATGGGCCGCCTCAAGGCGCGTTATATCGATACCGGCATCGTCCACCACGTCGAATTAGTGGATTTACCCGGCATCTACTCGCTGAACGCGCGCTCCGAAGATGAGCGCGTCACCCGCGATGTGCTGGCTGGTTTGATGCCTGGGGTTCCGCGGCCGGACGCCGTGTTGCTCATCCTCGATTCCACCAATCTGGGCCGTCAGCTCATGCTGGCCGCGCCGGTGCTCGCCACCGAGCTGCCCACCATGGTGCTGCTGAATATGTCGGACGATCTGGCGCGGCGCGGCGGCGTGCTGAACGTTCCGGAACTCTCGAAGAAGTTGGGCGCGCCCGTGGCCCTGGTCACCGCCAGCACCGGGAAAGGCTTCGACGAGATTTATGATTTCCTGAACGCGCAGCTTGCCCCGCCGCGCCCCATCCAGTTGCCGATTCTGCAGGATGTTCCCAAAACGCGCAAATGGGCCGCCCAGATGAGCCTGGCTTCCGGCTACGTAGCGCCCGCGCCCACCAAATGGACCCGCCGTCTCGATAAGATCTTCCTGCACCCCGTTGCCGGCCCCGTCATTTTCCTCACCGTCGTGCTCGCTTTGTTCCAGAGTATTTTCACTCTCGCCAAGCCCTTAATGGATGGCATCGCCGCCCTGGTGAGCGGGTCTGGCGATCTGTTGAAAGCCGTCTTGCCCGAATCCGTATTTCGCGACCTGCTCGTGGAGGGCGTGTGGGGCGGGGTGGGCACCGTCATCACCTTTTTGCCGCAGATCCTGCTTCTGTTCCTCTTTATCGGCTTCCTGGAAGACTCCGGCTACCTGGCCCGCGCGGCGCTCATTGCCGACCGCACCATGAAGATGATCGGACTGCAAGGGAAGAGCTTCATCCCGCTGATCTCCGCCTATGCCTGCGCCATACCTGCCGTGCTCGCCGCGCGCACCATCGAAAACAAGCGCGACCGCATGGCCACCATCCTGATCGCCCCGCTGATGACGTGCTCCGCCCGCTTGCCGATTTACGTCCTCATCATCGCGGCGTTCATTCCAGACAAGCATGTGATCGGTCCGCTTCTCGGCATGCGTGCGATCGCCATGCTCTCGCTCTATATCCTCGGGTTTCTCGCGGCCGTGGCCACCGCGCGCCTTTTGAAATCCTCCATCCTTCGCAGCGAGCGCACGCCGTTCGTGCTCGAGATGCCGCCTTATCGCTGGCCCAAGCCCTCGCAACTGGCCATGCGGCTGATCGATCGCGGGAAGGTATTTCTGCATCGCGCCGGCACCCTGATTCTCACCGTCGCCGTCGTACTCTGGATTCTTCTGCACGTGCCCACGCATAACGGCAAAGCGCCCGAAATCGAGCACAGCATCGCCGGACAGGTGGGACACTTCATTGAGCCCGCCATCAAACCCATTGGACTGGACTGGAAATTCGGCATCGGCCTGATCAGCTCGCTCGCCGCGCGCGAGACGATTGTTGGTACGCTCGGCACCATCTACGGCACCGAAGGGAAAGAAACCAATGGGAAGCTTCAGGAAGCGGTGCGCAAAGATCTATCGCCAGCCGGCGCCGCGGCACTGCTCATTTTCTTCGCCTTCGCGCTGCAATGCATGTCGACCATCGCCGTAGTGCGGCGCGAGACCGGCGGATGGAAGTGGCCGGCCATCCAGTTCAGCTACATGCTGGTATTGGCGTATGTGGGGGCCTTCGCGGCGTACCACGTAGTCACATGGCTTTCCTAAGTGGTCTTCTTTCGTTTCAGGTGCGCGAGGAAGGACTTGACGGTTCCCCTCGGGTTCCCCCCCCAAATGAAACTGACTACCCTTGGTGCAATACCCCTTAGCGAGGCCCAACGAAGTCGCGGGTCCTTCTCTACGGTCGGAAGGGGCAGGATGGTTATCAAGTGGCCATAGGCCGCCACGGTGTCCTTGATCTGCGCGATGCTGTCGAACTCCGCGAAGACTGACGGTTTTCTTTTGATCTCGATTAGAAAGGGGTCGACGGATTTGTCTCTCACGCCGTAACCCTTCTCCAGCATCACGATGCGAAGCTCCGAGGAGTCCAGCGCGGCCAACCCCCAACCGTGGTCTTTTCCATCCGCGATGCCGAGCTTCCGGGCGGCTTCGTTGGAAGCGGCGAGAACCATGGCTTCTTTATCCCAGATTTGCCGACTCAGTCTGGAGCCTCTCGGAAGGTCATATGTGATGATCCCGAGGTCTACGCTCCCGTTCTCAACCAATGTGACAATCTCGTCACTATGACCGGCCCGGGTAACATTTTGGTCGAGAATCGCCTGATCGGAAGCTCTCATGAAGGCTTCGCGATGGTAATCCCAAACGGAGGTGATGCTCGCCAAAGTCAATGTCTCCGGGTTGGCTTTCAGTCCGTTGAGAGTTTTTAGGAAGATCGGCATGATCTTCATGGATCTAATCCCAGTCGTGATCGCGCGCTGCTTTGTGAACGGCCTTCAGCTTCTGCTTGCTCTTGATCCGCTGGGCGATATCGAACTCTTCCACCGCCCGCGCGGCTTCCCTTTGCAGCTTCTGAAAATTGCTCAACCGCTCCGGATCAACCGTGCCTGTCACCGCGCATCCGGGCTCGCCCTGATGGCGGCAGTCGCGAAAGCGGCAGCGCGCAGCTAAGTCCGCGATGTCTCCGAACGCGTCGGTAACGGCTTGCTCATCGGCCAGAATCTGGATCTCGCGCAGACCGGGCTGATCCATCAGCCAGCCGCTTTCGGGAATGCGGAACATCTGGCGATGCGTGGTGGTGTGCCGCCCACGGCCCCCGCTGGCACTCACGTCGCCTACCGTCTGCCGGGCGTCGCGGAGCAGCAGGTTGATCAGCGTCGATTTGCCCGCGCCCGAAGATCCGATCAGCGCTCCGGTCTTGTCCGGCGCCAGTAAGCGGCGGATCGTCTCCGCCCCATCCGAATTGAGCGAACTGCTCACGATGACGGGGGAATCCGGCGCCAGTTGCTGCACCTCGGCGGCGCGTTCAGGAGAAGCCTCACAAAGATCCGACTTCGTGAGTACCAGAACCGGCAGCGCTCCGCTCTGGTTGGCCATCACCAGATACCGTTCAATGCGCCGTAGATTGAAATCGCTGTCGAGCCCGGTGACGATAAAGAGCAGATCGATATTGGCCGCCAACACTTGCTTCTCGGTCGCGGAACCGGGCGCTTTCCGCTCCACCACGGACCGGCGCGGCTCGATGCCCTTGATCCATTCGCCCTCGATAATGACGGTGTCGCCCGTGACCGGGTAGAAGGGCATGCGCGGCACTGCGGGAATGAAGCACTCCCCGGCATCGGTGAGCACCAGAAACTTATGCCCATGCACAGCCAGCACGCGGCCCGCTATTCCAGGCGGCATTTCAGACAACGTTCGCGAAACTCGCAGCCGCGTCCTTTTCGGAAGTGTAGACCGGGAACAAGCGCGTCAGGCGAGTCATTTCGAGAGCGTCCTGAACGCGCGGCGGCGCCTCCGCCAGTTTGAGCAGGCCTCCGGCCTTCTTCAGAAGGGTGAAGCCCAGGGCCAAAGCGCCCAACCCGGCGCTGTCGATGAAAGGAACGCCCGCCAGGTTGAGAACCACTTGCTGGCACCCTTCACCGGCCAGTTTCTCGACCACGGCGCGCAGAGATTCCGAAGCCTCGCCCAGCGTCACTTTTCCGTGCAGCGCGACGATCGCCACCGGTCCCTCTTTACGGATCACCGACTCCAAAGGCAAAATTGTTCTCCGCTGTCAGTTGTAGCATGATTGGGGCCACTACGGGGTGACCGGGGTCGCTTTGAATTGCGTCACGGCCGCTGCCAGGCTGGTGACAACAGTGCTATTGGTGGTTTCCTGGAGAGCGAGAAGGGTGCGGGAAGAGGTTGTGGGGTAGCACCACAGACCGATCACCAGAGGGATCTGCGGAAGGGCTTCGCGGATCTGCTCGGCCATGCGGCGCGCGTGCGTGAGCGCCAGCGGCGGGATGGAGGAGATGCAGACCAGGTCGCCCGGCTGAGGCGCCAGCCCTTCGATCAGTTCGGCCGGCGACTCAACGAAGGGGAAGGCGAGCGCAGGGAACCCGGCCCGCTCGGCAACCTGGGCGATCATCGATGCGGCGATTTCATCGGCCGCGTCGTGCGCCGTGAAACAGAACACCCGGATTTCCTGGCGCTGCGCCGGTTCAGGTTCGAGCAGCACCCGCCCCCGATTCGATTTCCTGGCGTCCGGATCGGTTTCAGCGAGTTCGGTAACAATCTCGCGAATGCTCTGGAGCACGAACTCCTCGCGGCGGGGTTCCATTTGTCCCGCATGGCGGTCCTGTTCCGCCATGGCTAGCGCACCAAGAATCACCTGGTCGTATAGGCTGGTCAGCGAGTTCTCCTTCAGAAAGTTTTCGGCCACCAGCAGAGCCTCATGGTGATCGAGCGCCAGCAATCGCTGGTAGAAGAGCGCATCCATCGAGAGCACCGGCTCATCCCCCAGCAGCACGTCGAGAAATTGAAGGTGCGGCGAGTAGCGTCCCAGCACACTCAGACAAACGGTAAGTGGGGTAGACAGGATCAACCCGGCCGGTCCCCAAATGGCCGTCCAGAAGACCACTGCCGCCAGAATGGCGAGCGAGGAAAGTCCGGTATGCGCGCCGTAGACCATCGGCTCGACGAAGTTACCCGTCACCAGTTCGAGCACCAGAAACAGGACCAGAACCAGCACCGGGCTGCGCCATCCCTCCGTGGTCGCGAGCGCCAGCACCAACGGCAACAGACCGGCGACGGTGACCCCGACATACGGCAGGAATCGGAGGAAAAGCGCCATCACGCCCCACAGGATGAAGCTCTGCACCCCGATCAGATACAAGCCCAGCGCCACCAGCGTTCCGAAGCCCGTGTTTACCAGAAATTGCATCAACAGGAACCGGCTGACGCGCTGTGCCGCGTCGTCCAGCGCCTTCGTCGTTCGGTGCAATTGCCGCTGGCCGATCAGACTTAACAGCCGGTTCCGCAGATCCTCGCGATCGATCAGCATGAAGAGCGTGAATACGATGACGATGCCGGCGGTTTCAAGAGGGCCGAGCAGTGGCCCCACAAAGTTGCGCAAGGATTGAAGCGCATTCGGCTGAGGCTCGATCACCTCTACTTTCAAGGGACCGTTTGCATCCAGCGGCACGGGTGTCGCGGCGCGCGCGCTGCGAGCCGGCTTGCGCGGCGTGGCCACTGGCGGCTGGCTCGGAGGCGACGTCGTGAGTTCCTTCCCCAGATCCTGCACATTCTTGGCCAGTTTGGTGAGGCTGCCGGGTGCGCGGATTGCGGCCATCTTGTGGTCGATGTTCTCTCGGTATTCGGGCAGGTCGTTGATGATCTGCACCAACTGGTCGGTAACCACCCAACCCAGCCCGCCCAGTGCGCCGCACGCCGCGATCATCACCAGAACAATGGCGGCGATGCGCGGAATATACCAGCTTTCAAGCCGCTTGACAGCGGGGCTCAGCAGGAAGGCGCACAAGAGAGCCAGGGCGAAAGGAATCAGAATCTGGCGTGCGAAATAGAGCACGGCCACCGCGATGACGAAGGCCGCCATCGGTATCATGTTCGAACCTGCGGCGATCGCGGGCTTACGTGCCATTTTGGAGGATTCCCGGAATGGATTTGGTCTGGAAATGGCCGCGGCGGATTTGCAGGTAATCGTTCACATCCACCAGCGAGGCGAACAGGCCGGCGAAACGAACATCTTCGCGGGGCGGCGCTTTTCGGCGCGGAACAAAGTCGCGGGGCATGAACAGATCGGTGATGGCCACCACGGCGACGCCCATGGGCCTGTATTCATGCGTGCCCTCTGCCCACGCCAGTTCCCGATCGACCCATACCGCGAACGCCATGTACCTATGTGAACACGCTGGAAGTCATGACTAGCGCGAGTTCCATGCTAGAGTCGAAAGCACGGGCCCTTAGCACAGCGGTTAGTGCAGCGGACTCATAATCCGTTGGTCGATGGTTCGAATCCATCAGGGCCCACCAGCAACTGCTCGAAGTGCGCCACGCTTCTTCCATCGTCCACGAGTAGCTGGTAGGCATTCGATCGAGCCGGGTCACTTCTTCAGAAGGGCGTCAAGGGCGAACTGTCCGATGGCCTCGTCGATCTCGGAAGCTGCGCCGCTGACGGCGATCGCGCCGATGGTTTCGCCATCCACCTGGATGGGCAGGCCGCCCTGGTTCGGGAAGAATTCCGGAAACGCGAGCACCTCCAGATTTCCCTTCTTCAGAGCGTCCGCCCCGTTCCTGGAAGGGCTTTTGTAAAAGGCCGAGTGCCGGGCTTTCTTCTGGGCGAACTGGATGGTGTTGAGCGCGGCTCCGTCTCCTCTTTCGAGGAACAACAGGTTCCCGCTTTCATCGACCACGCAGATCGTGACGTGAACGTTTCTCCTTCCGGCTTCGGCTTCGGCCGCCGCCGCCATGGTTTTGATCGCCGCGAGGTTCAGCATCTTCCGGCTCGGAAGATCGATTGAACCCGCGAAAGCCGGAAGCGTCATCAACGCGAGCAACGAAATTACGATTGTCGACATGCCGCACATCCTATCACCGGCGGCAGAGACTATCACGTTGCCCCGGCAATAAATACTAGTATCGGCATCCCGAGACTTGCCCCTCTGCTCCTAGTTCCGTCACCTTTTGCAACTTTCTCTACTGCGATTCACTTACCTCCAACGGTAGAACAGTGTCTAGGATTACAACGCTACAAATACATGCGGGTCTTAGTTCCATTGTCAGAAGGTATGGCCGTCACTTACCGTTGGATTCAGGAACAGGCGCCAGCAGTTACCCGCCCCGAAAGTTCTTAGTAAAAGGATACGAAAAATCATGAAAGCAATCTTAATGGGAGCGGTAGCAGTTGCCGCCCTCGCTACGCAGCTGTCGGCAGGAAGCGTCAATGTGACTTTCACAGGCGCCAATGGCCAAAAAGACAGCTCAGGTTATCTAATCAGCCCTTACACGGCTTCTATCAACGGTGTCAGCACTACAATCTATTGCGACGACTTCGCGAATACGGTCGCGAATGGACAGACTTATGCCGCGAACGAGACGAACCTCGGTAGCGGCAACTTATCACTTACGCGCTACGGCGCCATCTCAAATACGCTACAAACGCAAAGTGGTACGCAAACGTACGACGGGCAACAGCTTTACGAGATGGCGGCGTGGTTAACTACGCAGTTCGCTGGACAAAACTCAGCAAACGGGGATATACAGGACACGATGTGGGATTTGTTCAATCCCGCGGGGAATCCGAACAGCCATCCACCGACCCCCAGTTCCACCTCCTGGTTGTTCGCCGCCGAGAGTAATTACTCTTCCATCAACGCATCGAGCTTCGACATTTTGACGAATGTAAGCGCGACCCTCTCCGGCCGTAACCAGACTCAGGAGTTCCTGCTCACCGTTCCCGTGGCACAGGCGCCGGAGCCGGCTTCCATGGGTCTCCTGGGACTCGGAATGATATTGCTTTCCATCCTGGGACGGCGCAAGTTGTTTCCCGCAGCCGTGGCGACACGCAAAGAAGAGGGAGTGTAACGAAGATGCTGCAACCCTCCTCCACACCTGTTACGTTCGCTGAAAACGTTGTCATCGAGCCGGAACTGCTGAACCGTCTCGAAGTATGGCGTCAAACGAACCAGTTCGGCAGCCGCGACGCGGTGATCAAATTCCTGATCGGATGGGGTCTCGATCAACAGCAGCCGAAGCCTGTGCAGTAGGGTTCGCGGGGCCTGCTACCGAGTGGGCCCACTACCTCACCAGTTCAATATCGACCTTGCGAAACGTTCTGGACCGCGTGCCTTCACCGCACTTCGTCAACTCCTCGTCGGTGCATTCCCGCTTGAGAACCTCCACCGGGTTCTCCAGACCCGCCGCGAGAATCTTTCCATCTGTTAAGTCAACCGAGATCTTCACGTCGAAGGTCTCCTTGCCCACTTCCGCGATGTACTTTCCGTCTTGCTTCGCTACCTCGACCCAGTTATTCGGCGTGTCAGCCACCGGCTTCCGCATCCATTCCGCGGGAAGCTTGATTTCCGGGTTCTGCGGTGGAACGTGCCGAACGTTGAGATCCGCGATTTTGTTAGCAGCGTCCACTTTCGTCAGAGTGACATCGAAGTCGATCGAATCCTGGCCGAGCACATAGTAAGCTCCATCCGCCCAGGAGTTCGGCGCGCCGTGTTTGAAATAATAATGGTCTCCGGCTTTGCTCAACTGGCCGTGTTGAGCAACCTGCATGTCCGCGTAGAAAGTGAGCAGATCGGTAATTGGCCCAATCATTTGAGGCTGCACTTTACTGAGGTCGGGTACGGTCAGAGTGAAATTCGGCGATAGAGAAAGCTTCTGGCGGAAAGCCAGGCTGGCCGCACTGAGATCGATTCCCGTCATCCCTGTCCATCCGTATTCCTCAAAAAGCTTCCCGCCGGATTCCATTACGACGCCATTAGCCTGAATCTCGTACTTCCAGTTATTGTTCAGACCATGCATTTTGTAAGTCAGCTTCTCGCCGTCTTTGTACCGGCGTTCCAGTAACGACTCCGCGGCGAACAAGGTGACGGTCGATACGGCGGTCACTAACAAAAGGCCCAACCACACGTTATACTTCATAAGCCTCCCCGGCCTTTAGTCCTTCGCTAAATAGCTTCATCTGCAACCGCAGGACTCTTTCCGTCTGCGCGAACGGCGGACCTTCCATCGCCCACAAGCCGGTCAGTCCGAGATGCACCGTCTTGAATGCCAAAATCAACTCTGGCGTATCCAGGTCCTGCCGGATCAGCCCGCGATCCCCCAACGTTTGAAAAAGAAAGTCGATCGGTGGATCGATTGACTTCTGCATTTCCACTAAGTAGGGCAATAACTGGTCTGAGTGGCCGAACATACGCGCCAGAAACACCCGCACAAACTGGTAATGTGGCGCTTTGAGTTGGAATTGGAAGAGAATGAAGTCGCTGAGAATGTCGTCAACATCTCCATCAAAGGCGTCAAAGCCGCGTAACTTCTCCTGAACCTGGCGCTCGATATCCGCAATAAACGCCACGATGATTTCTTCCTTGGACTGGAAGTAGTTGTAGACGGTGCCTTTGCCGATGTCGGCGGCATTCGCGATCTGTTCGATGGTGGTGGCTTCGATGCCGCGCTGGGCGAATAGCTCAATGCCTTTGGAAATGATCTGTTCGCGAGCGGCGTTTTTTTTGCGTTCGCGTCGGGCGACCGGGGTCATGAATGACTATAGTCACAAAAACCGTCCGCGAATGTCAAGCACTCACCCGAAAAGCCGCCCGATACTTCTCGGGCAGGCGGATTGGCCGGAAACCGTCCTTACTCAGATAAAGGTGCGTCGTGTCCCCCGTGGCAATCTTCCGATCGTCCGACGCACGGCGCATCTCATACTCAAATTTGAGCAGCTTCACGGATGTTTCGATGGTGTGGACGGCGATGATGATTTCGTCGCCAAACCGGGCGGGATACACATAGCGGACGTGCGCATCCACTACCGCGATCACGCAGCCGTCTTCCTGCTCCATCACCCGGTAATCGACGCCGATGTGGGAACAGAAATCGGTCCGCGCCACCTCCATCCAGATGAGGTAATTGGCGTGGTAAACCACGCCCATCTGATCCGTTTCCGCATACCTTACCCGCACCGTCGTTTCGAAATCGGCCATCAAAAAAGTGTAACGCGATGAGTAGCTTAGCCCGTCTGGTAGACTTGGGATCGTTTATGAAAATCCGGGTATTGTTCTTTGGAATGTTAAAGGACGTAACCGGTCTGGCGGCGGATCAATTTGACTTCTCCGGCACGCTGACGCCGGGCCGCGTTTGGGAGCTTTATGCGGAACGGTTCCCGCGGCTGACGGCTTTGAAACCGCATGTTCGCCCCGCCTTGAATCATGAATTTTCCAACTGGGATGCGGCCGTTTCCGTGGGCGACGAACTGGCGTTTCTGCCGCCGGTGAGCGGGGGAAGCGGCCTCGTTTCGCTCGTACGCGATCCGATCGATGTGAACGCGCTGGTGGCAAGGGTGCTGGCGGCTTCGAATGGGGCGGTGGTCACATTTGAAGGTCTGGTTCGCGACAACACCGGCGGCCGTCCCACCCAATTCCTGGAATACGATTGCTATGAACCCATGGCGCTGCGCATGATGGAAGACCTCGCCGCGGATCTCCGGGCAAAACACGCCATCGGCGAAATCGCCATCGTGCACCGTCTGGGCAGGCTCGCGGTCGGCGAGGCCAGCGTTGTGATCTCCGTCTCCGCGCCACATCGCAAACCCGCGTTTGACGCCTGTTTCGAAGCCATCAACCGGCTCAAGGCCACGGTACCGATCTGGAAGAAGGAGCACTTCGCGGGCGGGGAAGTCTGGGTTGAGGGCGAGTGGGGCAGTCATGCGTAGGGAAGGAAAAGCTTTATGGCCGCCGATGCACGCCGATAAACGCCGATGGAGCAACAAGCATCTCTCTTCTTATCGGCGTTTATCGGCGTTCGTCGGCGGCTCATTGTTCTTAACCTTTGCCGGGCTCTGTCTCTCGCAGGATTCTCCAACCTTCCGGTCCACTGTCCGCCTGGTTCATTTACTGGTGAACGTGAAGGATGCCGCCGGGAATACGGTCGCCAATCTCACCCGGGATAATTTCACTATCAAAGACAACGGCATTCCGCAAAAAATTTCCGTTTATGAGCGCCAGACGGACCAGCCACTGTCGGTTGCGGTGATGATCGATAACAGCGGCTCAACGGCGAAAGATCTGAAGTACGAAGTGGATTCCGTAAGCCGGTTTGCCCGCGCGCTCTTCGACGGTGGCAATCCGCAGGACCGGGCGGCACTCTATAGCTTCAACTGGGAAGTGGTCAAGCACACGGCATTTACGCGCGATGCATCGCGTATCGATCGCGAACTGCACGGGCTCCGCGGCGAAGCGGGCACCTCACTCTATGACGCCATCTACCTGGCCGCGAACGAGATTTACGATCGTCCCGGCCGCCACGTTCTGGTCATCGTTACGGACGGCGGCGATACGACCAGTTCAAAGGATTACCGGGCGGCTATTGATGCCGCGCAGCGCGCCGACGCGGTCATCTACCCCGTATTAGTCATCCCCATTGAGAATGAGGCGGGCCGCAATATTGGGGGCGAGAATGCGCTCACCACTCTCTCGCAGGGTACCGGGGGACGCGTGTTCCTACCGACGGTCGGCGCGGCGCTCGACCAGGCTTTTGCGCAGATCATTAACGAACTGCGTACTCAGTATTTCCTGGCTTACTATCCCGCCAATATCCCTCCCGCCATCGAACGGTTCCACCGTCTGGTGGTCGAGATCGACCGCCCCGGTTTGCGTATCTCCACCCGCTCTGGCTACTATGGAGATTCCGACTCGGGGGGATCGGGCACGATGCGAATGTTCGCCCCGCCGACGAACTGATTGCCATGCCGCATACCGGAAAGTCCAGCGTGAAAGCGCCCGAGCAGACGTTTGAAGAAGCCAAGTACCTGAAGCAGTTGATCGAAAAGCAGACGCCTGTGCGCCTGAAACTCAGCAACGATGAGGTGATCGACGGCATTATCGAGTACTTTGACCAGAGGTTTATCCGCGTCACCCGCGAGGGTGCGCCGAACCTTTTCGTCTTCAAGCACGACATTAAGTACCTCAGCGAACGCACATAAGCCCAAAAATGCCGCAGTCCTATTTGGAAGCAGCCGACCAGATCGCGCGCGAAGCCGGAGCCGTGCTCTCGGATTATCTGGATCGCAACATCGGGTTTGAATTGAAAGGCGAGTTCGACCTGGTCACGGCCGCGGATCGGGCTTCCGAGAAGCTGGTGATCGAGCGCCTGACCAAGCTTTTCCCCGACCATGCCATCGTCGCGGAAGAGGGCGGCGGCCACGAGAGCCGCTCGGGCTACTGCTGGTACGTCGATCCACTGGATGGGACCACGAACTTCGCCCACGGATATCCGGTTTTCAATGTGACGCTGGGGCTGGAAAAAGACGGAGAGATGATTGCGGGTGTGATTTATGACCCGACCCGAGACGAGATGTTCGCGGCGGAAAAAGGCGGCGGTGCGGCACTGAATGGAGCACGCATCCGTGTTTCGAAAGCCTCACGTTTGTGTGACAGTCTGGTGGCCACCGGCTTCCCCAGCCGGAAGCGGCATTACAACATCAACATCCACTTCTATCACCAACTCGCCATGGCCACCCATGGGGTCCGGCGCGGTGGAGCGGCGGCCATCGATTTGGCCTACGTGGCCTGCGGGCGGCTGGAATCTTTTTGGGAATTCGGCCTGAATCCGTGGGATATGGCGGCTGGAGTCCTGCTGGTTTCCGAGGCCGGAGGCACGGTAACTACGATGCGAGGAGAGCGGCACGACTTGCGTTCTCCCCACCTTTTGGTTGACAATGGCCTAATCCACGGCGAGATTGCGGGTTTGTTCGCCGAGGTTTTCCGGGGTGAGTATCGCTTCCAGATGCCGGTCATACAGCCGGACTGAGCGTCCCTGCCACTGGGCCCGGAAGTGAATTTTGTCTCCCAAGCTCCGCTTTGCGCGAGCTCCAGCATACTATTGTCCTTTACTTTCAGTCCTTTAAGATGCTAGCCTGAAGTTCGTTCATGCGCACAGTAGATCTGATAACTCGTAAACGGGATGGTGAAGAACTCAACGGGGAGGAAATCGATAGCCTGATCAAAGGCTACACTTCGGGAGAGATTCCGGATTATCAGATGTCGGCGTTCCTGATGGCCACGTTTTTTTCCGGCATGGAGGACCGCGAAGTCAGCTCGCTCACCGAAAGCATGATGCGCTCGGGATCGACGATCGACCTCTCCGACATCCCGGGAATGAAGGTCGATAAACACTCGACCGGTGGCGTTGGTGACAAGACCAGCTTGATTGCCGCTCCCATTGCAGCCGCGGCGGGAGTGATTGTACCCATGATGTCCGGCCGCGCGCTGGGACACACGGGCGGCACGCTGGATAAGCTCGAATCCATCCCCGGCTTTCGCACGGATCTCTCGATTGATGAGTTCAAGGCGCAGCTTCACAAGATCGGGCTATGCTTCATCGGCCAGAGCGACGAGGTGGCGCCCGCCGACAAGAAGCTCTACGCGCTGCGCGATGTTACGGGAACCGTGGAATCGATTCCGCTGATCGCGTCATCGATCATGTCCAAGAAAATGGCCGAGGGCGTGGATGCATTGGTGCTCGACGTGAAAGTGGGCACCGGCGCATTCATGAAGAAACAGGTTGACGCCCGGCGCCTGGCCCAGATGATGGTGGGCATCGGGCGGCGCATGGATAAGCGTGTGCAAGCCCTGATCACGGATATGAACCAGCCGCTTGGGTATGCGGTGGGTAATGCGTTGGAAGTGATGGAAGTCTCGCAGACGCTGCACAATGAAGGGCCCGAAGACCTGCGCCGGCTCTCGGTGGAACTAGCCGCGCGCATGATCTTCCTTGCGAAGCTGGCAGCGTCGCTGGATGAAGCCCGTCAAATCGCGGAGAGCAAACTGGCGGATGGATCGGCCTACGCCAAATTCCGCGAGGTGGTGGAGGCGCAGGGCGGCAACGTGGCTGCGATCGATAAGTTCGAACTGCTGCCGAATGCCACCGGCATGCGCGAGATCATCACTTCGCGGGGTGGTTTCATCAGTGCGATTCATGCCGAAGATATCGGCCGCGCATCCACTTTGATGGGTGCGGGGCGCGAACGCAAGGGTGAAGGAATTGACCCGGCGGTGGGCGTGATCCTCGAAGTGAAGACCGGAGATAAGGTGGATTCCGGCGCCGTCCTCGGCCGCCTCTACTACACCCGCGAAGAAGGTCTGGAAGAAGCGGCGGAAATGGTGGAAGACGCCTTCCGCATCTCGCAACAGAAACCCGAAGACCGGGAGCTCATTCTAGAGGTTGTCGGTTAACGGATGGCCCGCTTCACGGGTCTTCTCGGCATCGTCGCGATTCTGAGCGCGTGCTGGTTGTTCTCGTCGAATCGCAAAGCCATTCGGCCGCGCGTGGTCATCTGGGGCGTCGGCCTTCAGTTCGCTTTTGCGCTGCTGGTTCTCAAAACCGATTTCGGCAAAATCTTTCAAGCCATCAGCGTCGGCGTGAACGCCATGCTGGGCTATACGGAAGCGGGTAGTAAGTTCGTGTTCGGAGACCAACTGGGTTCGTCGGGCGGTCCGTTCGGGGTGGTCTTCGCGTTTCAGGTACTGCCCATCATCGTCTTCATCGCGTCTTTCTTCTCCATTCTTTATTATTTCGGCGTGATGCAGATCGTGGTGAAGGCGTTCGCGGTGGCTATGCAGCGGATTATGGGCGCGAGCGGCGCGGAATCCCTAAATGTAGCGGCCAGCATCTTCATGGGGCAGACGGAAGCCCCGCTCACCATCAAACCTTTTATCCCCAAGATGACGCGCTCTGAACTGTTCACCATCATGGTGAGCGGCATGGCGCATGTCTCCGGCTCCGTAATGGCGGCGTACGTGAAGATCGCGCATGTCAGCATCGTGCACCTGTTGACGGCGGTGATTATGACCGCGCCCGCTACCATCATGCTGGCCAAGGTTCTGATTCCGGAAACCGAAGTTCCGGAAACGGCGGGCACCGTGACGTTGAAGGTAGAGAGTACGGCGGTGAACGTGATTGACGCGGCGGCGCAGGGTGCGGGCGACGGTCTCCATCTTTGTTTGAATATTGCGGCGATGCTGATTGCTTTTCTTGCGCTGGTGGCGATGTGCAATGGGATTCTGGGCGGGATTCACGGACTGCCTCATATGAGCTGGCTGCCGCAATCCCTGCAGCAGATTTTCGGGATGCTTTTCGCGCCGGTGGCCTGGTTGATGGGAGTGAAGTGGAATGACTGCGCTTCGATCGGCAACTTACTGGGCACGCGCCTGGTATTGAATGAGTTTGTGGCGTTTATTGATTTGGGCGGAATTCAGAAGCAGCTGGATCCGAAGTCATTTGTGATTGCTACCTATGCGTTGTGCGGGTTCGCGAATTTTAGCTCGATCGCCATTCAGATCGGCGGCATTGGTGCGCTGGCGCCGACGCGGAAGAGTGAACTGGCGCGTTTAGGGCTTCGTGCGGTGGCGGCGGGAACAATGGCGAATTTTATGTCCGCGTGTATCGCCGGCATGCTGCTATAGTTGCTCCGCCGAACGGGTGGGGCCTCTATCCGCTATAATTTGCCACTATCCTCGCCGCCTTTCCGTTGGGCGAAAGCTCCATGAACTCCGCGGTACGCGTGCCTCTTTGATTTGCATACAGGAGCACTATGCTGTTCAAGCCCCACAGCACGTCTTCGAGGCCAAACTTGAGTTCGGAAAAGGCCTGGAGCCCGCGTTGAAAGTACGCCCTCAGGTCTGCTTTCCCGATGACTTTGCCGTCTGCGCTGCCGAGCAGTCTGGCTGCGACCGGCGAAGTCAATTCGACTCCATCCTCGTAGTGCTCCATGATTAATTCGAGATCATGAGCGTTCCAGGCTGCCACCCAGCGGTTCGCGAACTCCCACGCCTCGTCTTTCGTCAACGCCACCTCTCCATTCATTAGCTCGTCAAACCGGCCAACAGTGATCTCAGGATAGTACGCGCGGGCCGCACCAGACTGCTAAACTGGTGAAAATCCAATGAATCTACTCGCGCTTCGAGTCTGCTTCATTTCGGCTTTGATCGCGGCGAATCTCGCTGCCGCCGAAGCCACGTCTACAAACGAAAACGGGCCATCCTGGAGCGCCAAAGCGGCCGCCGGATATCTGGACGGACGTATCACGTGGTGGATGAACTGGCCCACCGCTGCGCGCGACCACGGGACCTTCTGCATCTCCTGCCACACCGCGGTCACTTACGCCGTCGGCAGGCCCGCGCTCCGCGCCAGTCTCGCTGAAACGGCGCCTTCCATCAGCGAGCGTCAACTGATCGACAATGTGACGAAGCGCGTGCAGATGTGGGCGGAAGTGGAGCCCTTCTACCCGGACAAGCTGCGCGGCGTTCCCAAGACGATCGAATCGCGCGGAACCGAATCTATTTTGAATGCGCTGATTCTGGTTCGCTATGGAACTCCGGACGCCAAACTCGCGCTGGAAAACATGTGGGCCGAGCAGTTAAAAGATGGTGACGCCAAAGGCGCCTGGAACTGGCTTCAATTCCACAACGCCCCCTGGGAAGGCGATTCGCAGTATTACGGAGCTGCGCTTGCCGCCGTCGCGGTTGGCAGCGCGCCCGAGAGCTACCGCGCGACACGCGACGTTCAGGACCGTATCCAACTCCTCCGGGAGTATCTGGTGAAGAACCGCGATTCACAGACGCTGATGGATCGCGTCATTTTACTTTGGGCGTCTACGAAACTGCTGGGCCTGGTTACCCCTGCCGTCCAGCAGGCTCTGGTGACTGAGGCGCTTGCCAAGCAACAACCCGACGGCGGCTTCAGCTTGACTTCATTCGTGGGCGGTTGGAAGCGGCATGACGATACGGCTCTTGAGATGAAAAGCGATGGATATGCCACCGGGGTGGTCGCGTACGTGCTTCAGGAGGCCGGATTACCGCGCACCGAGCCGCGCATCCAGCGCGCCCTCGCATGGCTGGATCACAACCAAGAGAAAACGGATGGGCGCTGGCTGGCCTATTCGCTCAACAAGCAGCGGGTGCTCGATTCCGATGTCGGGCGCTTTATGAGCGATGCGGCCACGGCGTATGCCGTGCTTGCGCTGACTGATACGAAATAGCCTATTGATGTGTTAACCGCGGTGGCCGTGCATCCGGTTCCAGCAGCCACACACGCCGGTCTGGGTATAAACTCCTCAACTTTTCATCTTCTTCCGCGCCAAGATCGCGCACCCAAACCACGGGTGACGCGTCGATGTCAGCCGCGTTCCAGACCCATTCATCCTGGAAAATGTGCTGTGGCCAATAGCGCACAAACACCAACTGTTTGCCGGGCGCGGTTGCGAGTTGCCGATTCACTTCCGCGCGAGCGTCCCCCGCCGAATGGTTGATGGAATCCCATGTCTCATACCGCCGCATCGCGATCGAAAAACTCTCGTTGTCAAAAATATGCACGGTGTACCAGAGCAAGAAATGCGCGAAGCAGAGAGCAATCAACAGGAGTGCAGCCTCTTCTCCCGTCCTCAATCCGCGAGAGTGAATGCGGCTGATTTTCTCAAGGCCCGAGACGCTCACCAGCAGGAACAAACACGTTACCCCGGCAACGTAGTGGAATTGCCAGTTCGGAAAGAAGTTGACACCAAGCGCGAATAACGCGAGCGTTCCCAGCACCCAGAGATCCCGGAACGTACGTGCCGTCACGACGAACACGAGGAGAGCCAGATAGAGCGCGGGCAGGAAATAGAATCGATAGAAGCGCACGCGGTATTCGAGGCGCGTGAGAAATTTCGCGGGTGTTTCCGGACCGGGTCCGTGGAATGCGGTTTGCATCGTGTAATCCAGTTCCTGCTGCGGGGTCAGCGCTCGATGCGGTATCGGGTCAGCCTGGAACGTCAGCGCAGCCGGAACACCGTACTGGAACTGGCTGAGTGAATAGGGCAGCGTGAAGGCGCTTCCGCCGATCTGCCGGTTTTGAATCAGGGTGATGCCGAGCGCGAGCGCAATGCACGTGATTGCGATGCACACCGGCCGCATCAGAATCCGCCAACTGCGCCATTCGGGAAGCAGGAAAACGGCTGCGCTGAGAAACAGGAACAGCGATTCGTAGGGACGCGAGAGCACATGCATCGCGAGGCCGATTCCTAGAATCATTCCGTCTCTTTTGTTCCTGCGCTCGACCAATCGAGGTAGTGCGCCGAACACGAGGCAGCCCGCCGTCGCCGGAACCGCTCCGCCCCAGTAGCCATTCATCCATTGGTCGAGCGGTCCGAACTCGATCACCGCGAGCAGACCGCCCAGCAAGGCCCACGTCGGACGCACCCAGGCGCGCAGCATCCAATACGAGCACGCGCAAAGAGCGGAGACACTCAGGATCACTCCAGCCCAGGGCGTTCCGAAAATCGCGCGGCCGATCGCGAGCGCGAGTCCCTGGCCGATGGGGTAAATCGAGCTATAGGTGGGCCGTTGGAGCACAAAGAACGTTTCAAAGAATTGCGGCAGCGCATGCGGCGGGTTGGCAAACCGGAAGTGACGCAGGGTATCGGCTACCAGAAGATGACTGAACTCGTCGTAGATGGCCGGCGCCGGAACGGGATGATGCGGCAGCAGAGCCAGACGAAGGGCCGCGGGCAGCGCGGCGAGAGCCAGCATGCACCAGCCGGTACGCCCGGCGAATTCCGTGACATGACGCCGCAGGGGAGAGCGGAATGCCATCAGGAACGCTGCCAGAACCAGGGTCAGCAACAACTCAAGGATGTCGCTCGCGCCGAAGCCGAGCGGGTTCTCACCGAGAACGAAGGAGAAGGGAGCCAATCTCTACGTTAGAACGGCGGCGAAATCGGCTGATGCCCGCGGCCGTGTGAGAATCCGCGGGGTGCTGATGGGCACAAACAAAAAATTTGATGATACTTTCGGCCCCAAAACTGCACTAATGGATATATGGCGAGATGTGACTACTCCCCAAGCGACGTTGTAAGCGGTGTGATACCAGACCCGAACACCATTCGGGACCAGGCTCTCATCGCGGGCGGCGTCGATCCGATGTTTTTGCGTTTTCGGGTGGTTGAACTCGAACAGGAAACCGGCCAGGTGCTCGGGATCCAGGCATACGATATTGGCTTTCGGGAGGCCGTCGAAATGACGCAAAGTCTACTGCAGGATGGACGGGATTCGCACTTCTGCCTGGAGCCCGTGGGCTTCCTTCAATAAGCTTGTTTCAGTGCTGTTGTTTCAGCGCTGTTGTTTCAGTGCTTTTGTTTCAGTGCTTTTGTTTCAGTGCTTAGGAAATGCGCGCGTGCCTGCGGCTCTCGTGCACAAACTTGAGTAGCGAACCAAAGTAAGAGCGCAGTACCAGAAACAGGCTCCGCTCCCGCGAAGTCTTTGCAGCCGGTTTCCGACTTACGGCGAGATAAGTAAGTAGGCAGACCAGGCTGACTATTCCCAGATAGACGCCATTCAGATTGTCGATATTCTCAGTCATAATAATTCCGCACTTTCCCTTCATTGATCGTAGAGACATCACCCCAAAGAATCAATCGGCAAATACCCCGATGGAAATAAATCAGGGATTAAACTCTGTGAAGTCAGCGAAAACCCTGACCTCGAAGAATGGTCTCCGGCGATTCGATATTCTTGTAGGACAGTGACGCTCCGTTTTGCTCTTTTGCTGCAAGCCTCCTTCTGGGCTCTCTTCCTGTCTATCGGCAGTTTCACCGCGTTTGCACAGGGTGGAAAAGTCGAATTTGACGCGGCCGCGGTGGCGCGCGGAAAGACCCAATTCAAATCGTCGTGCGGCTTCTGTCACGGCGACGACGCGACCGGCAATCGCGCACCGGACCTGATTCGCTCGCCCACCACCAACCACGATGTGAACGGCAATCTGCTCGTTCCGATCATCCGCAACGGACGCACCGATCTGGGTATGCCCGCATTCGCAACGCTGCCGGAATCCGCCGTGAACGACATCATCGTGTTTTTGCACAAGCAGGCGTACTCGGCCCTGCACAGCGCGAATGTTCCCAGCGACTATCCGGTGGCGAAGCTTCTCACGGGAGATGCCGGGGAAGGGAAGGCGTACTTCGGCGGAGCCGGCGGCTGTTCCGGATGCCATTCCCCCACGGGCGATCTGGCGAAAATCGCGTCCAGATATAAGCCCGTGGACTTGCAGCAGATTTTCGTCTACCCGTCGGCAGGTCGCCGGCGCACAGCCACGGTGACGCTGCCCGACGGCACGACAATGGAAGGTTCGATCAAACACGCCGACGAATTCACCGTGGCCATCGTAGGACCGGATGGCTGGTATCATTCCTGGCCCCGCGATCGGGTCCACGTGGAGATTCACGATTCACTCGCCGCGCACCGCGCGCTGGTCGAAAAATATACCGACCGCGACATACATAATCTGTTCGCTTATCTGGAGACCCTGAAGTGAGATTTGCGCTTCTCGCCATCACCGCCGCTACCGCGCTGGCCGCCGCCGAAAATGGCCTTGACCCATCCGCCATGGTGAAGCAGCCCACCGATGCGTGGCCCACTTATAACGGAGACTATTCCGGAAGGCGTTTCAGCCCGCTCGATCAGATCAATCGATCGAACGTGAACCAGTTGACGCTGGCCTGGATGGCGCCGATGAAATCGGTTTCCATCAAATCGACTCCGCTCGAAGTGAATGGCATTCTTTACTTCACGACACCGGACAACGTCTGGTCGATGGATGCGCGCACGGGGCGCGTGATCTGGCATTACCAGCGCGAGTCGCAGGGCGACCACATCGGCCAGCGCGGCGTGGCCATGTTCGGGGACTGGCTTTATTTTGAAACCCCGGATTGCCATTTGATCTCGCTGAACGCCAAGGATGGATCGGTCCATTGGAACATCGAACTGGCGGACCCCAAAGTGGGATATTTCGCAACCATGGCTCCGTTGGTGGTGGGCCATCATGTGATTGCGGGCGTCTCCGGAGATGTAACCGACATACCCGGTTTTCTGGAGTCTATCGATCCCGAAACGGGCAAAGTGCAGTGGCGCTGGAACACCGAGCCCAAGCCCGGCGAACCCGGCGCGGACACCTGGCCGCAGGGCGGCGATGCCATCTCGCACGGCGGCGGGATGACCTGGATGACCGGCACTTACGATCCCGACCTGCACCTGCTCTATTGGGGAACCGGAAATCCCAACCCGGTATTGAACGGCGATATCCGCAAGGGCGATAACTTGTACACGTGCTCCATCGTCGCCATCGATCCGGAAACGGGCGCGCTGAAGTGGCACTACCAGCCGTCGCCGCACGACACTCACGATTGGGATGCGGTGGAAACGCCGGTCTTGTTCGACGATGTCCAGAATGGCGTTCACCGGAAGTTACTCGCGCAAGCCAGCCGCAATGGCTACTTCTTCGTGCTGGATCGCTCGACCGGCGAACACGTGCTGACCGCGCCGTTTGTACCGACGAACTGGTCGGCCGGTCTGGATGCCAAGGGCGAGCCGCGGCCCATGCGCGAGAAGGAGCCCACGCCGGATGGGGTTCTGGTTTCACCCGGTTCGGATGGCGCGACCAATTGGATGGCGCCGAGCTTCAGCCCGCTGACCGGACTGTTTTACCTCAACGGACGCGAGATCTGGAGTCTGTTCTACATGACGGCGGACAGCAAGCCGGAAGGCTGGGCCGGCCGCGACCGGAATCTTTGGGCGGAATCTTTCATTGAGGGGCTGGATTATCAGACCGGGAAGATCCGTTGGAAACACGAGATCGGAGATGGCGAGAGCACAGCGGGCATTTTGACGACAGCCGGAAATCTGCTTTTTACCGCCGACAACGAAGACAACCTTTTAGCGCTTGACCCCGCGACGGGTAAGACGCTCTGGCACGTCAGCGTGGGAGGCCGTTTAGTGGCGTCTCCGATGACGTACGAGCTGGATGGCCGCCAGTATCTTCTGACGCCGGTTCAGAATATCGTCCTGGCCTGGGCGCTGCCTGAGAAAGCCCGCTAAGTTCGTCGCTGCAGGGACGCATCACCAGGAGCAGCCATGAGGTCCCGGCAGGCTGAGAAGCAGGCAAGTTTTCGATGGAGGCTTTGGCTGCCGCGAAATTCATTCGATCACCCTTCTTCCTTCATTGACGGATACGGGTGGAGACGGATAGCCGTTCGCGGAATCTTTTTCGCCCAGACCGGTCAGGTCAGGCGGGGGTGATTTTCAGCGGCTGCTCGGCCTGAAGACCCAGACGGTCGATAGAACCTGCCGGAAGTTCCAGCGTAGCGTGGGCACGAAGCGAGAGCCGCAGCCGCCTGGCGGGGACTGAGCGATGCAGGGCGACGATCTTGCGCTTGCGGTTCAGAAAGACGATATCGATCGGAAACTTCATGCCAAACGTGTGAACGCCTTCGCAAGGTTCCAGCAGAATCCCGGTACCCGCCTCGAGAGCCGTGTCTTTGAGCAGGCCGACGCGCCGGTCGCGCCCCGTGGTGCAATGCCGAATGCGGTCCCCAACCACTTGGCCGCTCGCGGGGTCTGTGATGGTCAGGAGCTTTATTCCCTGGGCTGGGTTTTGGGTCGGACTTTGGTTCAAACTTTCCCTCCCGCGAGGCGCAAGGCCTGCCACTGTTTGATCAATGCAAAGCGGGTGGAATTCCCGTTGATGTTTTCGCCGATCTGCCGGATGTTTCGAGGCGCGATTTCACCGGGCACCGTGCACCCTGTGAGGTAGCTGACTTGTTCTGGATCGATCTGCATCAGCCGGCAGCAGGTGGCGTCGACGGCGGGCATGTTGTGCCCGGCCACAATCACGCCGGCTGTTTTGGGAGTGCCCTGTATCGGCCCGTTGCCTTCCATCCCGACCACTCCGTCCACCAGGGCGAATTGGCGCGGAAAGATGTTGTGAAGGTCCATAATCGTGTCCGGGATTCCCGCCCAGTGCAGCGGATTCTTGGGCCATCCATAAACGCCGCCGGGCACCACGCCGAACAGGTTTTTCATGCTCAGGGTCGCGCCCACCCAGTGATGGGTCTTGAGCTTGGGAATCGAAACCAGCAGGTCGGCTCCCAGCACCGTATGGGGAAGATAGAGCGACTTCAGCTTCGATTTCGGCCGGACGAGTTTCACATTGGTCACGTCGTCCAGATTGAGATCGGTAAACAGATCCTCGAATCCGGGTATGACGTTGAAATAACCGGCGGCGTCGGCGAGATCGAGCGTGTTGCGGCGATGGCCAGGGCCCTCGGCAATGCGGACCGACCGTGCGCCGCGCGCGCGAAATGCCTCCAGAGCCGCATGCACTACCATCGGATTGGTGTTGATCACCGAGCCGGGTTCAAACTCGACCAGGTTTGGTTTCAGGACCACGTTCTTGCCCTTCACCGAAACGCGGCAGAGGGAAATGGCTTGGGAGACGGTGGAGTAGATCGATTGCTGGTAGCTTTCGCAGCGCAGGATGGCCACCTGCGAAGGCGCAGGAACCGGCAGGTGGGACGAGGATGCGCGAGACGATACCGCGGCTGCCGCCCCTAACCCTGCCGCCGCTACGGCCACGCCGCCAATCAGTAGATCCCGCCGCGAGATTCTCGCCGATTCAGGTTCAATACGCTCAGCCACTAGAGTTGCACCGCGCCTTCGGTGACTCTCTCGGACAAAACTTCCAGGCATTCGTCGCGCAGGTTGCGTGCTTTTCCGGAGGCAGGCTGGGCCGGAAGAGCTTCCCCGTGAGCCGCCAGACCCATTCGCAGCCAGCTGACGCCTTCGGAAAACGAGCACGTTGCGGCCAGCTTCTTGGCGCGTTCAATGGAAGCGGAAAGCGGCTCGCGCGGAACCCCCCGCAGAGCGAGCAGCGCCGCTCCCGTGGTTTCGGGATAGGAGTCCGCGGCATAGCCCAGCGATTTTTCGCTGCCGTGGTTCCACCCTCCGTCCTGGCAGGTGTGCGAAATCAGAAAGCGCTTTCCCTCTTCGATCCGGTTGGCGATTTCCCCCTGGCGGGATGAGGTATAAAGCTGCGCGCGGCGCAGGCCGACAATGGCCGTCGACGTTGGGGAAACCCAGCTCACCGTTCCTGGAAACCAGGGCCAGCCCGTGATTCCATTGCGGTCGCTCTGGGAGGTCATCCGCAGCCGGAGCCGGTAGATCCAACTGGCTTCCTGCCCGGTTTGCCGGAGCACCCAGTCGAGAGCGGCCTGGTAGCATTGAGCGCCAAAGTCCTCAGGCGAGAAAAGAAGAACCAGCGACGTTACCCAGGTGCTTTGCTCGACGGATTCATAGGGCGAGAAGCCTCCGTCATGCTGCTGCCGGCCGCCAATCCACTGCATGGCCCGCACGATGGCCGAGCGATCCGCTGACGACGCTTTCAACACGAGGGCCGCGTACAGCGTGGGTTCCGTCCACGACGCCGCGCCCTGGAGCGACGCGCCGCGGTTATAGGCCCACCCGCCGTCTTTGTTTTGGCGTTTCAGGATCGATTCGATCAGATCGTCGGTATTTCGGTTCATACGGGCATCACGCGTGTCTCAACTGCCGGGTTGCGCCCGGCGCGCATCCCACGGGCCAGAACCGCCGATGCCGGATACCGGTTTGGCCCGATGGGAAACCGCGAATAATCGACTACTGATTCGTTTTGGATTTGCGGCGGCGCGCTACGAAAAGATACAGGATCAATCCCGCGAGCAGCCAAACCAGCATTTGTCCGAAGATAGGGTTCACTGAGCGTCTCCTTTCCTTTGAAAACTTTTCATTGAAAACTCTTGAGCATGGGCAGCAAGCCGTTGATCAACTGCAGCAGTCCAGGTCCGATTGACACCACCAGCATGGAGGGCAGGATGAAAAAGAAGATGGGAAAGACGAGCTTCACGCCCACTTTGGCGGCCTTCTCTTCGGCGTCCTGGCGGCGGCGCACACGCATGAATTCGGAATGCGCGCGCAGCGCATCTCCCAGACTGGTTCCGAAGCGGTCGGATTGCGTCAACGTCGTCACCAGACGCCGCAGTTCGGGTTCCTGGGTGCGTTCCCCGAGGCTCTTCAGCGCGTCATTCCTGCGCTTGCCGGCGCGCATTTCCAAAAGCATCAGCGTCAACTCGTCGCAAATCTCTTTGTGGGCTCCGGCCAGCTCCGAGGTGACGTTTTGCAGCGCCTGATCGAGTCCGAGGCCCGCTTCGACGCAAACCACCAGCAGATCCAGCGCGTCCGGAAGGGCGCGGCGCAGCGCGCGCAGACGCCTCTTGACCAGCCATCCCAGTCCGAACGATGGAAGAGTGTACCCGATGAAAGCCGAAAAGATAATCAGGACGATCTTCAACATCCCGTTCTGCTGTAACGCATCCCGCAGCAGGATCAACACGAGAAAGAAGAAGGTGAGCGCCGAGACCAGCCGGATGCCCAGATAGATCTCGAACGCCGAATCCGAACGGAACCCGGCAATGGTGAGCTGGTTCTGAGAGTACTTGCTCTGCTGGGGCGACGCGGGAAGCAGCCGGCCCATTCGGTGCAGCATTCCAATCACCGGGCTCTCGCGAACCTGGCCCTCTCCGAAGACGACCGGATTGCCGCCGTTCACATTCACCGACGGGCCAAGCTGCTCCACCAGGCGCGCGGGCGCCACGTGCTTGCGCATAAAGAGCGCCGCAATGGCGACCGTAAGAAGGGGGACGAGAATAATGGAAACAATCAGAACCATAGTTTGCTCACGCGAGTTTGCCTACACGGCTTTTTGTACGGCATTTTAAACATCAATGTTGACGATCTTGCGAATAATCAAATTGCCGATCACCTGGGAAACGACCGCGCCGATGATGATCTTTTTGCCGAGCGGATCGTTGGCCATGCTCTCCATGTACCCCGGCGCGACCACCAGCATGGCTAGAAAAGTGAACACGGGCAGGCCGCCGAGAATCAGCGCCGTGAGCCTTCCATGAGCGCTGACCGCGCGCACTTTCCCGCGCAGTTGAAACCGCTCCCGGATGATGCGCGAGAGACGCATCAGGATTTCACCCAGGTTGCCGCCCGTCTGGCGCTGCATCATCACCGACGAGGCGAAGAACTTGATATCGAGCAGCGGCACGCGGGCGATTAGCCCCTTCAATGCCAGATCCATCGGCGATCCCAGATTCTGTTCATGGGCCAGTTTGCGGAACTCGAAGCCGAGCGGGTCGGGCAGTTCCTGGCCGACCATGCCAAGGCTGATCGAGAGGGCGTGTCCCGCGCTCATCGAGCGAGCCAGGAATTCGAGTGCGTCGGGCAGTTGTTCTTCGCAGCCACGAAGGCGCTTGCTCTTCTTTCGGTTCACCTGAAACAGCGGCAGATAGGCGAACAGACAGCCCAGCACGACGCAGCGTCCCCACATCGGGACACGGTTGAACGGAAGAATCACGCCAATCACAATTCCGATCGCCGCGAACTTGGCCATATTTCCAAAAAGCTGTTTCAGCGTCCACGTCATCCCCGACTGCAGCAGGCGCTCTTCGAGAGAAGTGACGATGTTGAGCGTCGAAAGATACTGCACCAGCGAGCGTTCCGACTGCTTGGGCGCATCCCGCAGAACATTGACGGCTTGTTCGACACGGGTCTCGGCGGCGCTGTTCAGCACGCCCGTGATTTGTTTACGCTGTTTCTTCTCGAAGTGCTGCACGCCGACATAGAGCGCGAGGCCGGCGATGGCGAACACCATCAGGAAAACCAGTATGATCAGGGTCAGGTTCATTAGACGTCCACCTGCGTTTGGAATATGGAGGGAGGCAAGCTGAGACCGCAAGCCACCAGCTTGTCGTAGAATTTGGGCCGGATACCGGTGGAACGGAAACGACCGCGCACCTTACCCGCCTGGTTAATCCCGAGTTTGTCGAATAGAAAGACGTCCTGAAGCGTGACCATGTCGCCTTCCATCCCGGTGACTTCGGTGATATGGGTGATGCGGCGCGATCCGTCGCTGAAGCGCGACGCCTGAACGAATACATCCACCGCGGCCGAGATCTGCTGGCGGATGGAACGGATGCTCATATTCGCGTTACCCATGGCCACCATCACTTCGAGGCGTCCCACCCCGTCACGCGGCGTGTTGGCGTGAACGGTGGCGAGCGAGCCATCGTGACCCGTATTCATGGCCTGCAACATATCGAGCGCTTCTTCACCGCGGACCTCACCAATGACGATGCGGTCCGGCCGCATACGCAGAGCATTGATGACCAGATCGCGGATCCTGATGGCGCCGTTGCCTTCTAAATTGGCAGGACGCGTCTCGAGCCGCGCCACGTGCTGCTGCTGGAGGCGAAGTTCCGCCGCGTCTTCGATGGTGACGATGCGCTCGTCCTCCGGAATGAACCCGGACAGCACGTTCAGTAAAGTCGTCTTACCGGAACCGGTGCCGCCGCAAATCAGGATATTGAGACGAGCCACGACACAGGCTTCGAGCAGCGCCAGCATACCGTCTGTCAGCGACAACTTGGCAACCAGATCGGCGGCCCGGATCGGTGTGCGGCCAAAACGGCGGATCGAGAGCAACGGCCCGTCGATCGCCACCGGGGGAATGGCGGCGTTCACGCGCGACCCGTCCGGCAAGCGGGCGTCTACCAGCGGCGACGACTCATCCACGCGGCGGCCCACGCGGGAGACCACTTTCTCAATGATGCGCAGCAGATGGGCGTTGTCCCGGAACTGAATGTTGGTCAGCCGGAGTTTGCCGGCCTGCTCCACATAGACCAGATAGGGTGTGGTCACCAAAATATCCGACACCGTCGGATCCTGCAGCAGCGGCTCCAGCGGACCGAGTCCGAAAACCTCGTCGAGTACTTCTTCTACGACCGCTTCTTTTTCGACCTGGCTGAGCGGAGTTCTTTCTTCATCGACTAAACGGGCAACGGCCGCGCGCACGTCATGACGCGCGCGTTCCGGTGCAATCAGAGAGAGCGCTTCCAGATTGATGCGCTCCAGCAGCTTGTTGTGCACCGCGAATTTGATCTGGTGATACTCAGGCGTCGCGGGACTTTTGCGTTCGTTTGCCGGTGTGGTAAGTGCGCTCATAAAATCAACCTTGACCGAAGAATGCGAACTTTCGCTTGGTCTCCTGGGCGCCCGTCATCTTCCGGGCGACCACGGAAATCTGCTTGCCGAACGGACTTTGCGGAGGCGCCAGTTTGCCTTCACAATAGGAATCGAACAATACCGCCTGATCATTAGGAAAAGATGCGAAAACGGGAATGTCGAATGTCTTTTCCAGCTCTTTCGGCATCACGTCGGTGCGCGAGAGAACGCGATTGACAATCAACCGGAGCCGGTCCTTGGGATAGCCCATGTGCAGCGCCGCGGCGATCATTTTCTTGGCCCGGTGCAGGGCCGGAAGATCGAATAACGTCACCATGTACAGTTCGTCGAGCCCGCTCAGCGCCTGGGTAAACAGGGGGCTGGTTCCCCGGCCAAGGTCGGCGATCGTAATCGCGTAGTGATTTCGGGCGAAATCGAGAATGTTCCCGATGTGCTGCACTCCGATAGGGCGCGAGTTATCGAAGAATGTTTCCGGCGCCGTGATGATTTCAAGGCCGGGCCGGCCGTTGGTCACCAGACCCTTCCAATAACGGTGATCCAGCCGGTGCACGTTCTCCAGCGCGTCGGCCACCGTGTAGCCGGATTGTGACTTCATCAGGAAGCTGATCATGCCGCCTTCCAGATCCAGATCCGCCAGCAGAACTTCCTGCTGCTTCAGGGCCGACATCCGGCCCAGTTCCACAGCCAGATGACAGGCGATTGAGGTGGCTCCGCTACCTCCTTTGGCCGACACAAAGCCGTAAATTTTGCCGGGCTCGCGCAAAGCGTTCCGGATCCGAAGCTTTTCCTCCGACGATCGCTCGAGGGCAATGAGAAGATTCGCGGCGATCGGCGGGCAGACAAATTCGGCGGCGCCGGCGCGAATGGCCCGCATCACCAGTTTGCCGTCGGAGTTATTGCTCAGCGCGATCACCACGGCCGCCGGAACGATGGTCTTGATGCTGCGGATGTTTTCTTCGAGCGAATCGGTCAGTTGGGCAATGTCGAGCAAAACCGCATCGGCGCCGACTCTTTCGATCCTTTCAAGAAACTGGGCCCAATGAAAATGGTCGTTTTCGGTAACGACGATACGGATCTGGTCATCGTTGAGCGACTGTTGGACCTGTTCTCGCAGTTCACCCGTTGTGATGAACACGGCGAGAGTGAGGGGCACCATAATTAATCCTTTCGCTCTTTCTCTACGTTCTTCTTCTCTACGTTCTCTGCTTTACGCTCTCTTCTCGACGAAGTCCTTAACGAAAGTCCGTTCGACGAGGTCTTTCCTATCCGGCTCCGCTAATTCGTGCCCGACCCGGATCCCGAAGCCGCCCCCGATGGGGGAGCGGCTGACGTTTGGGATGCGGGTGGCGCCGCCGCCGCGGGGGCGGACTGCTGCGAGGGTACGTACATCGGCACGAACTGGAGCGTCGGTTGCGCGCTTGTCGGAGGAGGCGTCTTCGATTCCTTCTCCTGGCGGCTCAATCGCTCGTAGGGAACCACAATGCGGGATTGTACGAGGCTTTCACCGGTCTTATCCATCCCGGGCGTTCTTGGAGCTGTGGGGGAGGTTCCCTTCATCCAGGGCTGCGGCATGGTCGGGATCGGAATCTGCGTCCCGGCCTGAACCGGGTTCACGATTTCAGGCGTAATGATGATCAGCAGTTCCGAGTTGTTCTTCTGCCTCTGGCGGCTCTGGAACAACTTACCAAACAGCGGAATGTCTCCCAGGCCCGGAATCTTGTTAAGAGTTTCGGTGATTTGATTGTTCAGCAGTCCTGCGATCGCGAAGCTCTGCCCGTCCTGAAGCTCGACTTCGGTCTGCACGCGGCGGGTAGACAGCGCGGGAATCGTGAAACCGTCGTAAGTCAAACCGTTCGCAAAATCGAGAGAGCTCACCTCCGGTGAAAGTTCCAGCCGGATGTTACCCCGGTCGGTGATCGTGGGAAGGAAGTTGATGCGCACCCCGAACTCGCGAAACTGGATCGTCACGGCGCCAAGGCCGGCTCCGCCGCCCTGCAGCATCGGGAACGGGAACTCACCGCCGGAGAGGAAACTGGCCGGCTTTCCGTCAATGGCCATCACATTCGGCTCGGCCAGCATCTGGAGCAGGTTCTTGCTCTCCAGCGCTTCGATGGTCGCGCCCAGATTCAGGCCTGGCCGGTAAATAAACAGGTTGAGAGCGTCTGACAAACTCGCTGTTGCCGGGCTCCCGGCTTGAGGAATACCGACCGTCGGGGCCGTGAACTGGCCCGTGGAGATGCCGCCGATGGAGTTGGTCGCGCCCGTGCTGAATAGGTTGAAGCCGAGGTCTTGTTCCGAACTGCGATCCACGTCGGCGAAGCGGACCTTGAGTAGAATCTGCCTGCGCACCGGTGGCGCGTTGACATTCAACAGGTTGATAACCGGTCCCATGGTCTTGGCGATCTGGATGGCGCGGTCGGCGGTGATCAGATCCGAAACGGTGCCGCGAAGGAACACCGTGTCGTTTTCGTAGGTCACCTTGATGTCTTCACTGGGAAGCAGTTCGGTGAGTTCGCGCTGCACGGCGTCGAAGCGTTTATGGTCTTGCGCCACGGTCACGCTATAAACCAGCCGATTGCCGTCATTGAGCCAGAGTACGAGGCTGCTGACGCCGGCTTTCTTTCCGTTGATCATCACCTCCTGAGGGCTCACCGGAAGAGCTTCGATGCATTCGGGGTTGGACACGGCCACCCGTTTGATGGGTACGGGCATATCGATGAACGATGTCCGTCCCAGGCCGACCTCTTGCTCGAAGACGGGGCCAATGGGCGCCGCCTCCCGGCCGGGGGCCTTCTGAACGACAGGGGCGGGACCCTTCGGACCTCCCGGAGCAGCCATGCTGACCGTCAGAGTCTGAAGGTTAACGGAAAAGGTGAGTAGCGCGAAGCAAAGTAAATTCATTGTGTTCCTCCTGCCGATTCGGTAAAGGTGTGCTCGCTGCGTTTGGCTCCCTCGAACAACTCCATGACCGGTGGCTTCACCACCTTGGGCGGAGCGACCGGGCGAGCCTGCACGACGCGGACGATTGGCCGCGCCGACGGCGGCGCGGGAGCGGGTCCCCCAAAGAGACTGTTCATCCCGGTGCCGGTCGTCTTGGCAACGGTCGTGTCGAGCGGGTTGCGTAGAACAAGCTGTATCGATGCGTTGTTTCCGGCAAGACTAAGAGTTTCCGCTTGGGTCGGATCAACCAGCAGGTTCACAACCTGCACGATAACCGGCTTGCCTTCGGTATCTTTCTGATAGTTCTGCCCGGCCGAGAGCACCTCGATATTCTGCAGAATCGTGCGTGTGACACTGCCCTGATTCTGGTTGGGAGGGTTTCCGGAGACGAGTACATCGACGCGCATGCCAGGGACGGCAAAACCGGCGACGCCCACCACCTCGTTCACCCGAACGGCCACGGCGCGCATTCCCTGCGGAATCATGGCTGCCAGTCCCGCGCCCGCCCCCCTCGGCGCAAGTCGCGAATCGACCAGCGGCTCGTTGGCGTAGATCACGGAAATCACACCTCGTCCCACAACCAGGTCGGCCTTCTGGGTGATGCCCACTGGTATTGAGCCGGAGACCTCACCCATCTTGACGTCGTCCTCTTTGATGAGGGTTCCGACCTGAAGATCGCGGGCTGCCACAACCACGCGGGTGGTCACGGGAACGTTCTTTTGCGGGGCGTTTGCCGTCATCAGCTTGTAGAAGACGAGGCTCACGCCGCCGGCGATGAGAAAGGCGAAGACCAAAACCGCTATAAATCGACGAGTCACGGATATACTCTCTTACTTCGTAGTTAGAACTGCGTAAATGTTAAAAGCATCAGGTCTCGTTGAGCCCGCCATGTGACCCACCAACTTCGGGCCGCCACCCCGGCAATGCAGCCGGCTAGCTTCCACTCGCGATAGCGGCGTTAGCCGCCGAGAGGTCGCTGTTCGTCGAACTCCAGATACCGTTCATGCTCTTGCCCCCGGAAATGATGATCTGGACAACGGCTAGTGCGATAAACGCGATGAGCAGCGAGTATTCCACTAAGTCCTGACCTCTTTCGTCCTTGCAGAACCTGCTTAGATCTCTTACCATTGGCTGGCCCTTTCTGAACTCAACACGGTCAAAAGGAGACGCGGCAGAAGCGACCGGATAAGATGCTGCTGCCGCGGTTCCGGTTGGATACTAGCTGCCAGCCGCGTTGGCTGCGACCAGGTTGCTGTTCGCCTGCTTCCAGATACCCTGGATCTGTTGGCCGGCACCGATGTAGATCGCTGCCGAAGCGAGCGCGACGAAGGCTACCAGGAGGGTGTATTCGATCATGTCCTGGCCTTGCTCGTCCTTTAAAAACGTCCGAATCATGTTCATGTTGCTTAAGCTCCTCTTTTTTCTTTGTGGTTGGGGATCGTAACTGCTTCAACTGCGACCGCGGAAGTTGCAGTTACGTCGTTTTTCTGCGCACGGGAGGCCGCAGAACTTGTTTCGCTCGCCTTCGTGGAGGAAGGCACCGGCTCGAAAATCACAGCGGTCTTGTCTTGATAGACCGCCTTCCATTCATTCGTGAGCCGGAGGGCTGATACCAGAGCGACGTCGGGCGGTAGCATGACCCGATCGAAGTGATATTTATCGAACAGCTGTTTCCAGCCTGGCCTGACGTTGAAAAGATCAACGCAGGTGTTCTCGAAATCGTCTCCGAAGAAGTCACTTCTACCATCGACAAAAACTTTTCTGGATGGATACTGGGCGTAGATCAAATAACCGCCCCAGGTATCGATGCTAAGGACGCGATTGCCCGGCGCGCCGAGATGCTGGGCTGCCTCGACCGGGAAAGCGGTGGAATTGAAGGCCGGACGGAATGACTCCGGCGGGTTGGGAGCGTACAACACGCTCGCTACCACGGCGATCGCGGCTACACTGGTGAGCCGCAGCCTGGGAACGCGTTCGAAAGGCGTCACTTCGTGCCCGAAAGAGCGGAACCACCGAGCAAATCGTCCGAGGGGGTTCGTCAGATTGCGCCGCCCGAGCACGAAGAACCAGTCGCGCATCGAGCGGGCGATTACCGGCGTCGCGACTATCGCGTAGATCGGTACGTTGCGGGCCGACATCAGACCCAGATGCAGCCAGATGGCCAGCAGGATCGCATGATCGAAGCGCCCCCGCACCAGGCTCCATACCGCCGCAACGGCGCCCAGAAGCATCAGAGGTTCGAAGAACTTGGAGGCTGGATGGTTGAAGCTCAGCGGTTGAAACTCCTGTATATGTGTGTAGGAGTAAGGGTCCGCCAGAAATGTAATCACGTGCTGGTGCAAGTGATAGGTATAAGGATTCAGGAAGGTGACGGCGAAACAGAGCAGCGCGGTGACCAGCATGCCCCGGTTTTTGCGAACCGCCGCCGCCACCCGGCTACCGTGGAAAAGAGCGCGAACCATTCCCCCGGCGGCATAACCGCTCACCAGAATGATCCCGGTAACGAACCCGCCATGCAGGTTTACCCAGAACAGCATGAGAGCCGGAAAAATCCAATAGATCTTCGTTCCGCCGCTGCGGCGGGATTCCAGAAGAATCATGAATATCGCCGTCAGGAGCAGCGTGAACAGATGCGGGCGCGCCAGAAAATGAATACTTGCGGAGGCGCAGGTCAACACTGTAAGCCCGATGGCAAGCACCGGATTCCCGGACAACTTACTCGCCTGCCGGAAGACCAGGGACATGGTGACCGCGATGAGAGTCATCGAAATGAGAAGAACCGCTCCCATCCCGAAGGTCTGGTGAATGAAGCCAAAAAGAATGTCCCACAACCATTCCCACGCGAACCACGGTTTTCCGGATTGCGTAAACGAGAACATATCGGTCTGCGGCACGCGGTGATTTTCAAGAATCCATTGGCCCGTACGGATGTGCCAGCCTGGGTCTCCGTCGCCCAGCAGAGCCTGGGTGCCATGCATGATGCTGAATAGAATCACCAGGGGCATGATGAACGCCAGATCGCTGAACGAGGGAAATACACGCAGCAATAAGTTACTCTTGCTGGCGGTGGACGTTCGCGGAAGAGGGATTGCCTGGCTCGCCATAGTACTAGAGGCCTATCCCTTCGATGCCCAAGGCCAGGAAAGCCACGCAGCCGGAAGCCAGAACAAGAGCGTGCGGGATACGAACCGACTCGGGATGCCGTACGTCGAGTTGCTCGTCCACACAGAAAGGCATACGCCGCCGCATCAACTCATGGGTGATGATGGAAAGATTCAACATCGTCTTGGCGAGGCGTTTCTTCCACAGAGCCAGGGCGAGCGCAAATATTCCACCAATCAATGCGGAATAGAGCACAATTTGAAAACAGGTGCCGACGCCGACGATAGCGCCCATGGCCGCCAGCAGCTTCACATCGCCGCCGCCACGCGCCCTCACCACATAAAGCGGCAGATAAAGAAATAGTCCGGTTAGAAAGCCCAGCAGCGATGCCAGAAGGCCGTGCCATCCAGCAGCTACAGCGCCGGCGACAAAGCCCGCCACCGCTCCTCCAAGTACCAGCCAGTTGGGAATCCGGCGATAGCGGAAATCGAACACGGATGCGATGAGGACCACTATCATCAGCAAAGCGCATGTCGTAACTGGTATCGGAAGTGCCATTTTGGTTCGTACGTTCGAGGTTCGGTATTTGCCTTCTTCTCGACTATCGTCTGTACGGAGCAAAGACGAAATAAGCAAAAACCCTGATTTTCCTGCGTGATTTCCTTGAACCCCCAACCACGGTTCGCTCAAACCCCTCCTCGATTTTTCGGACGCTCGAATGTATTGCACTAGGGCCCTAAATCCCTTACAATTCAGGCGGCGGAGTAGGTAGCGCTGTTAAACAAGATGTACTTCAGACTCCAGGAAATTGATCATTAAGTGGAGACCTAGACATACATATCGCCGGTAAACCCCGATCAGATTGTACTGATACCGGGACTAACAACATCAGGGAAACTCCTAAGTACCGGCCGAGGGGGACAGTTTGTTTAAGGAGAGAGCGGTTTTGAACCAATTTCGATCACAGATCCCGGTACGGTTAGAATACCTGCCGAAGAGTCTGGCGGTTGCCCAGGCGAGCATCTATGAAGGCGGAACAAAGTGAAACAAACCAGGGTTTTGGTTGCCGACGATCATGAAGTGGTGCGCAAGGGAGTCATTCAGATTCTGGCGACGCAGCCGGACTTCGAAGTGGTTTCTGAAGTGGATACCGGACGAGCCGCGGTCGCCGAGGCGACGCGCCTCAAACCGGACGTGATGGTGATGGACATCATGATGCCCGAGCTGAACGGACTCGAAGCTACCCGGCAAATCACCAAGATTCTGCCTAACGCCAGCGTGTTGATTCTGTCCATGCATCAATCGGAGGAGTTGATTCGCGAGGTGCTGGCCTCTGGCGCGCGAGGCTATGTGCTGAAATCCGATGCCGCGCGCGACCTGGTGGCGGGCGTGACGGCGTTATCGCAGAACCGCCCATTTTTTACATCGAGTGTCTCTGAGATTGTATTGGACGGCTTTCTGAGGACCGGACAAACCAGGCGCACCTCGAACGAAGAGGGTGGTCGGCTGAGCGCGCGGGAGCGGGAAATCGTACAACTTCTGGCGGAAGGGAATACCAATAAGGAGGTTGCCTCCCGGTTGAATATCAGCGTGAAAACGGTGGAGACCCACCGCAGCCACATCATGCAGAAGTTGAGCTTGAACTCGGTGAGCGACCTTGTACGGTACGCGATCCGCAACAAAATGGTGGATTGTTGAACGAGTCCGCTGATGGAGTCTATTGATGCAAATAAGCTCGCAGGTTACAATCGCGTCAGGCGCTGCATTCAGGCTTTCGAGCGCGGGAGAATTGATCGCCTTATCAAAACCTCTGGAAGCGGATGAGAATCTGAAGACTATTCTTCTGGTGGACGACAATCCGGGGGTCCGCGAAGTAGCGGCCGAACTTCTGCGCGGTGCGGGTTACCGGATCGTAGAGGCGGACTCCGCCGAGACCGCGCTAGCCGCGGCTGCCAAGGATGGTCCCATCGACCTGATGATTGCGGATATCGTGATGAAGGGAATGCGGGGCACCGTGCTTGGGGCTGCCCTGTCAGAAACGCGCCCATCGATGGAGATTCTCTACGTTTCCGGATATCCGGACGAATATTCGTCGGAAGTGGAGCAACAGGAGCGCGCTGCGTTTCTGCAGAAGCCCTTCACGGCGCCCGCGCTCCTGAAGGCTATCGGCCAGTTGCTGCAACGGGCCGAGTCGGACGCTGTCACCGCCCGATAAGATCGTTCAAGATAAGATCGTTCAAGATCTACGCGGCCATCCTGCCCAGGTGTGTTCTTTCGTGCGAAAGCGCCACTCCGTGGGCTTGCTCCCGCTTGCGCTCGGCGCGAAAAACGGCCCCCTCCAGATACATGGATTTCCGGCTGTTCTGGCTGAGCTGCGCCAACACCAGTTCATCAACCGCTTCCAGATGCGCGATCATCGCATCCCGGTAGCCGCGCCAGAGGTCTTCGCATGAGGAGCAATCTCTCCTCGATGGTTCCGGGAACGTATCGGATCCCTTGAAGATGTTAATTGACGAATCAGTTCGAATGAATGTTTCGTGCAATGCGTTCGGTATCACCAAACCCAATTTACAGCTATGCCATGGCTTGGATCAATCCTTTGTTCTGAATTCAGAACAGAAAAGTACTTCGAGATCCCTGACCCCGGATTCAACCTGAGGCGGTACTACTGGACCTGGATTCCATTCGGAAAGACGGCCTCTTCCAAACCCGTCGTCACCCACACTGAAACGGGCAGAGGAGTAGTCAGCGCGCCGGCCGTAATGGGTACTGAGAGCGAGGTGGCACTCGTGACCGTCGCCGCCCCAAATGTAATGCCCGGCATGGGATTCAGCATAGTGGATCCCTGAACGAAGTTGGTATTCGTGCCCGTGACGGTGAGAACCGCCGACGTTCCGTTGGGAATCGTGCTCTGGCTGAGCTGCGAAAGGTAAGGTTCCCCCGTGGGCAAAAGATCGTTGAAGCCGCCGCGCATCACGAAGATCGCCATATCCCCACGCAGCACCGGGCTGGTTGGGCAGTAGAGTGTGGTGGCGCATCCGGAAGTAATATTGTCCTCGCGCATGCGCTGGATATAGTCGAACGCAAAAGCGCCGGTGGGCACGTCCGTGAAGTAAGCCACAGGCGGGTAGTCGAAAACGGTGGTGGGGCCGTAACGGGCCCGGATGATGAATACAGCCATCTGAGCGCGCGAAACGGTTTCGGTGGGGCAGAACAGGTTGGGGGCACAACCGGTAGTGATGCCCAGTTCCCAAAGCTTCTGTATGAACGGGAACCCGAACGACCCTACTGGGACATCGCTGAAGTACGGCGCCGGATTATAAGGGAAGGTGTTGGTGGCCAGCATGGTCCGCACGATAAATACAGCCATCTGTTCGCGCGTAACCGTTGACTCGGGGCAATAAGTAGTTGGGGTGCAACCGGTAGTAATCCCTTTTTGGGCAAACAGGTCCACCGCGTCGAAATAGTAGGCGCTGGGCGGTACGTCGGTGAACATCTGCACCGTGGCGTCCTGGGTGATGGTGATGCTGGTGTTGCCGACGTTGATATGGCCGGTCCGCGAAAGGCCTGTCGGGTTCGGGATGACCCCGACGCTAAAGGCTGAATTTCCGATGCCGATCGGTGAGTTATAGGTGATCCACGGCGAATCGGGGCCCGGCGTCCATGCGCAGTACGGTAGATTCGCCGTTACGCTCGCCGGTGCGCTGTTGGTGTTGGCGTCGAAGTACACCATTGACGGGCTTAGGGTGAAGGCGCAGGGACCGCCGTTCTCGGCGATATTCAGATCGACGTCGTCGAGAAGAAAGGTGGTAGACGTGGTCGATGAAGTGAAGATGATTTGCACCGTCTGGCCGGCCCATGGCAGCAGATTGATGGCGGATGGCTGGAAGTATTGGCCGGGTACGTTTGAATCCGATAAAGAATCCAGATTGGAAAGGACGGCCTCGGGATATTTGACTCCGTTCGAATCCTGGATGGTGACGCTGAGCGTATCCTGAGCGTTGGAATTGATAACGGACGTGGTTACGTTGAGCCACAAGGTGAGTTCGGCCGTGTTCAGTCCGGCCGGAATGGAAATGGACTGCGCCAGGGAATCCACCTCGGGCGAACCGCCGGAGCCGCTGAAACTCGCGTAATTCGTTCCCGTGTGCGGGTAAGGGCCTTCGAAGATCACCAGATGCTGCTCCGGGTTTGTCACGGTGCCGGACCAACCGGGCGCGCCTGTACCGGTTTGGTCGGCCAGTTCGAAGCCGCCGTCGTTCAGCGCGTCGTAGGCCCCGGAAGTCATCACGGTGAGTTGAACCGTGGTGCTGTGCGTGGAACCCCCTCCCGTTCCGGTGATCACGATGCTATAAGTGCCCGGTGTGGTGCTGGTGAAAACGGGAATCGTAACCGTGGCGCCGCCGCTTCCCGGCGACGGAATTGTGGTGGAAGAGAACATCGCGGTGGTTCCCGCCGGCAGGCCCGTGGCGCTTAACGACAGAGCGGAACTGAAGCCGTTCTGAACGGAGGTGGCGACGTTAATGACGGCGCTGGCGCCTTGGTAGACGGAAAACGCCGGTGTCGCCGAGATGCCGAACGCGGGCGCCAGGTTCAGGGGCTGACAGGTGCCGAACTTCAGGTTGCCGATCTGCGTGGACCACACGTAGTCTCCGGTGACCGCCATATATTCGTGCGTGTACCAGAGCGTGCAATCGTCGATCGGATCGACGCTGAAACTGCTGTAGTCGCCCCAGCGGTTGGCGGCCGCGCCGTCCTGCGGAATCTGAGAGCCGGCGCCCATCACCATGCTGGTTTCGGATTCCATGGTGTTCAGCACATCGAATGGCTGCCTGCCGGTAAAGCGAACGGATGGATAAGTGGCGGAACTCGACACGCCATATCCCAATGCAATGTTGCCCGAATGATCCATGACCATGCTGCCCATCCAACGGCTGTCTGTATCCGGCGCGTAAGTGCTCTGTTGATAAATGAACGGACTGCTGCTCGGATTATGAATCTCGTACCAGCGGACGCCCACGTTGCCTGTGCCCGTATCGACGCTGTGGTTCACCAACAGCGCCTCGTGGTCGCCGAAGTTCCGATAAGCAAGACGGTACATCATGCGGTCTCCGAGCGAATCGAGTTGCTGTGCAGTGGCGGGCTGGTTGACGCACGTTCCCTGATTATCGGTTTCGCCGTAACAGGCCGGGGTGAAAGGAATAACGGCAAGGCTGACGGGTCCGGTGAGTATGGAATTGGCGGGCGTCACCCAATCGACGTGGAAAGAAAACATGTCGAGAGCGGCCAGGCTGCCGTCGAGGCCGAGAATATAGTTGGGGGCCCCCACCGGAGGCGGCGTGGGTCCGTCCAGGTCCGACGGAAGCAACCCGCCGTACTCGGCAAGAGTAAAGCACTGCGAAGTCGCCGCGTTTCCCGCGAGCATGGCCGAGCGCTGATAGACGCAGTTCCGTCCTCCCTGGAAGTTATTGTCCCCGTCGAACATATTAAATGTGGCGTAGTAGCCGTCGGGCCAGACACTGATCTTGGGGTAGTCGTTGAAATAGTCCGTGAACGCAAATTCATAAAGCCAGTAGGACTCCGTTGCATCGGAGGTTTGAGAGATGGCGAAGCACTGATAGTAAGGCGGACCGTTCCGGCCGGTGAATTGGGAAAGCACCCACCGGTTGGCCATCTTGTCATATTGAGCGATGATGTCCCCCGCGTTGTTCGTATAGCAAGGGTCGTCCGCTCCCAGGGATTGCCAGAGCAGGTTTGCAAATACCGGCGCCTGGACCAGTGCGCCAGTCGCTTTATTGAAAATGGCGAACTCGCCGTTCACCCATTGGACATATTGAGTGAGTCCGGCGCTGCCGTTGGTATCGGGGGGAATGAAATCGTCAACCGAACCGTAGGCTCCGTTTCCGAGTCCGGCGAAATTCAGAATCGTGAGAGGGGCGAGCAACTGCGGCTGGCTGGGTTGGAGCGCATAATCGCGGAGCGGCGCGTTTTTGACCCGGCGAAACGGAATCGGCAGGGGGCCATCGTCAGACTCGCCTTCGCGCGTCATGGGCGCGGTAGCTCGTATCCCGCGCACGGGCATGGAGACGCCATGTTTCACTTCGCGAGCGACCACCACCTTCGGCGTCCTCTGTATTTGCGCGGCAACGCGCGGCACGGCGGCTAGAAGGATCGCACAAACAATCGGATAGGTTGTTCGGGAACGCACGGTAACCTGAACTTACATTGAGTCAGTTCGGCGGTGTGCGGAGAACTCTCAACTATTCTATTTACAAAATTGTCGACCTCGCGCTCGAAATGGTCAGCCGGGCAAATGGCCGCAAGCCCCTCATTCAGCAACCTTGTAGAATTCAAGGCAGAATGTTCTCCCGATTTCTGCCTATCGCGATTTTGACTCTCCTCGCTGCTCCCGCCCTTGTTCAGGCACAGAAGCCGATTCCCGTCATTTTCGACACCGACATTGGCGACGACATTGACGATGCGCTCGCGTTAGCTCTCGCGCTGCAGTCTCCGGAATTAGACGTCCGCCTGGTGACCACCGTGGTCGACGATGTCGATAGCCGAACGCGCCTCGCGTGGAAGGAACTCGGTCTCTATCACCGGCATGACGTGGCGCTCGCGACAGGAGCGGCCCAGCCGTTTCTCGACCCGCAACGCGAAGACAAAGCGGCGCAGTTCCGTTTGCTGACGGTGGACGACACGGTGCCCGAGGCCGCGCACCGCCGGGCGGCGGACGTAATTATCGAAACGCTGATGGCCTCGCCGGAAAAAATGACGGTCATTCCGGTAGGTCCACTCACCAATATCGCCCTGGCGTTGCGCCTGGAGCCGCGCATCAAGGGAAAAATTGAACGCATCGTGTTGATGGGTGGGGCTTTCCGGATGAACTACCCCGAATACAACATCCAGCGCGACCGCGTAGCGGCGCAAATGGTTTTCGCTTCCGGCGTGCCGATTACGGCGGTGGGTCTGGACGTAACCCGGAAGTGCAAACTGGAGGGTCCGGATCTGGAGAAGCTGCGCGCGGCCAATAATCCCGCTTCGCACTTCCTGATGCAATTGATCGAACTTTGGCAGACATCCAATCCCGGCCAGTTCCCGACCCTGCACGATCCACTGGCGGTCGCCACGGTGATTCGCCCAAACCTGGTAGAGACGCAGACCGGTGCAGTGGAGGTAGAGACCAACAGCCCCTTGACGAACGGAATCACTATTTTCCGTCAAGGCGCGGGGACCACTCAGGTGGCCGCCGACGTGAACGTTCGCCAGTTCCTCGACCTGTTCCTGGAGCGGCTTACGGCGGCGCCTGAAGAAACTCACAGAGACAACACAAGACATTGAGCGCACATTTGGTTATTCTTAAAGAGGTTAACGATGCGGAAACTGTTACTGCTCTGTTCTGTCGCCTTCCTGCTTTCCGGCTGCGCCCCGACTGGTGATCCTTTGCTGCGGGTCCGGGACGAAAGGAACTTTCCCGATCCCGCTTTAGGGGTCAGAAACCTCGAATCCGAAACCTACAGCACGCAGATCATGGCGAGTCCGCCATCGTCTCCGGCAGCTTCCGTGCAATCGGCTCCGGTATCGCGCACGCCCGTCCCCGCTTCCGGCAAATAACAGGAATTCCCCGGATACCCGGAGGGCCGCCTTTCGTTATAGGATGGCTATGTGCGGTTTCTCACTTCCAAAGCACCGGCCATTGCCGCGTTGGTATGCATAGCTATTCCTTGCGCAGCGACCCTCATCAAAGAGGTCACTTTTGAAGATTTGGTTGCCTCATCCACCCAGATTGTGTCCGGACACGTCACCAGGTCATGGACGTCCTGGGGCAGCGAGCACAAGTTGATCTGGACTCGCTATGAGGTGGCCGTGGACGATGTCATCGCCGGTGAACCGGCGAGCACCGTGGTGATGAGCGAACCGGGTGGCGTTCTGGACGGCCAGGGCATGCGCGTCGAATCCGCCGTTCGCTACACCATCGGCGAGCATGTCGTGCTGTTTCTGCAGCAGTATCCGGGTGGGGACAAGCGCACCGTGGGATGGAGCCAGGGAAAGTTTACAGTCGACGAGAGCAACCGGGTGCACTCAAGCGCGGGCGCCGGGTATCTGCCGAATCACTTAAGTGGAACCCCGAACGGCACACGCATCGGGTCGCTGGATGGTATCACGTATCGGGAACTGAGCCAGCGGGCGGTTGAGCTCTACCAGAGGAGGGTCGCGAGATGAAACCCTTGGCCCTGTTGTTCGCGGTGAGCGCTCTATCCTTCGGCTATGTCAATTCAAACCCCCGCACCTACCGCACGGACAACACAAACATTCAGTTTCTGGTCAACGTGGATTCAGCCAACGTGAATAACGCCAATGGAGTTCCGTGGATCACGCCGGGCACCGACGTGCTGGCTGGCGCGATCGCCGCCATGGACAGTTGGAATTCGGTGACGACGGCGAACATTCACTTCGCGATCCCGCAGACCACGACCCTGCTTGAGGGGACCCCGACCAACAACGTGATCTCCTTCGATTCCAGCAGTGAAGTGGTGCAGGCCCTTGGCAGCGCGCTTGCGGTGACTATAACGTCGTACAATGCAGACGGCTCGATCGTCAAGAGCGATATCGTCTTCAGCACGAAAGAGCAGTTCTCGACAACCGGCGATGCCAGCGCCTTAGACCTCCAATCGATCTTGACCCATGAATTGGGGCACTCCCTCGGCTCCAGCCATTCCGGCGTCCTGACCGGCACCATGTTCCAGGCGACCGATGCGGGGCTCACCACACAGGCGCATCTGAAGCCCGACGATATCGCGTTCGCATCCTCGCTGTACCCGGTTGGCAACGCCTACGGAACCATTACCGGGACAATGCGGGATACGACGGGGAAAGCTCTGCGGGGCGCGCTGATTTCCGCGGAGGACCCGGTAAGCGGGCAAATCATCGGCGGCTTTTCGAGCATCGCGGACGGCACATTCTCCTTCTCCGTTCCGCCCGGCAGCTATTACGTCTGGGCGGAGCCTTTGAACGGGCAGGTCCAGGCGGCCAATGTTTACCTGACTGCCAGCGAGGTGGATACCGATTGGCAGCCGGTGATCGCCGGGGGGTTCGCCTCACCGTCTCTCGTCAACGTGACCGCCGGCCAACCGACCCCCGTGGCGCTCTCCGCGCCGGTGGGAGTGTCGCCCGTCCAGATCGATTATTCGGGAGCAACGGCCACCGCCGGCGCCAGTTTCGAGATCTACACCGGGCCAACAAGCATCGCAGGCGGGGAGACCGTCTTCTTCGTGTTCATTGCGACCGGTCTTCCCTCCACCGTGACGGACGCGAATTTCAAGGCCGTCGGGCCATTCACCATCGTTCCGGGATCTTTCCGCTCTTCCTCGTCTGAAGGCAAATACCAATGTCAGCTTTCGCTGAATATGCCGTCGGTCTCAGAGCTGACGACCGCCAGTCTGCTGATCGACTATAACGGGAACTCGGCAGTATTCTCCGGCGGAATCGAGGTGCTGCCGGCCGCGCCTTCGTTCCCTGCGAACGGGATCGGAAACGCCTTCAGCTTCGCCAGCAGCGCGGTCGCGCCGGGTGAAATTGCGGCAATGTTCGGAACCAATATGGGCCCCGCGTCAGGCCTGTTCGGCGCGTTCACCACGGCCGGCTACCTGACCGATCAGGTGGAAGGAGTCAGCGTACGGTTCGACGGAATTCCCGCTCCGCTTTTCTATGCCGCGGCCGGTCAGATCAACGTTCAGGTGCCTTACGAGGTGGCTGGCGAATCGGAGACCAGTGTCGTGGTGGACACCGGTACGGACAGCGTCGCGGTGAGTGTCCCTGTTTCGGCGGCAGTGCCGGGACTCTACCCGGCTGCGGTGAACTTCGCGAACAACTTGCTCAATACGGTTGCGAATCCAGTTGCCCCGGGGGATTACGTGATTTTGTATGCCACCGGGCTGGGAAGTCCACTCACGCCGATTGACACCGGCGAGGCTGCGCCGGGAGCAGACGCCTCGGCGAATGCGGTGACCGTCACGCTGGGATCGGGATCGCAGTTGATGCCGGCCTACGCGGGAGTCACCCAGGGATTGGCGGGGCTCGATCAGATCAATCTGCAAATTCCGGCGGCCACGCCGCCTGGGGAGACATCGTTGTTTGTCACGTCGGCTAACGGGGCACAAAGCCAAACGATTTCCGTTTGGGTGCAATAGAGACGCCCTATTTTCCAGCGCTCAACAAATTCGCAAAAATTCGATACGCCCCCGGCACGCCCGCCGGCAGTTGCCGGAACCAAGAATAAGCCGTAAACACGTACGTCCCCTTGCCGTAATGTGTGAACAGCATTCCGCCGGGCAGGAACTCCTCGCCCGGATCGTGCGTGGCGATTACGGCGGAATAGCGGGAGTCCCACTTGCTGGCGAAGTAAAGGCCGCGCTCCTGCACCCAGCCATTGAAGTCGTCTGGTCCAATCGCGTTGGGCGTGGTCAGAAGCGGCGAGTGCGGGTCGATGAAACTGACCGGGGAATCTTCGTCCGTCACGCGGTCGCGCGAGATCTGCATGGGATACGGGCAGAGCTCGCCGGGCTTCTCCGAATTGTCCCCAAAACGCGCGTATTCCGGTACGTTGTACTGCACGATGAGTGTTCCGCCGTTGCGCACATAATCCATCAGGCGGGGCTTGGCGGCTCGCAGGTCGGGACGCGTGTTGTCGGCGCGAACACCCGT
>Ga0182012_10000419_pt1 | contig 48208 bp, 42 predicted proteins | sample 612S2SmetaG_FD_120486 | JGI IMG/M metagenome (GOLD analysis project Ga0182012, IMG submission 120486) | Permafrost microbial communities from Stordalen Mire, Sweden - 612S2S metaG | ecosystem: Environmental > Terrestrial > Soil > Wetlands > Permafrost | place: Sweden: Stordalen | collected... | reverse complement strand
TCCGCGCTGGCCCCGTCCGCGCTGGCCCCGTCCGCGCTGGCCCCGTCCGCGCTGGCCCCGTCCGCGCTGGCCCCGTCCGCGCTGGCCCCGTCCGCGCTGGCCCCGTCCGCGCTGGCCCCGTGCGGCCGGCAACGCCCGGCCCGCCGGGCAGGTCCCTTTTGGTGTAACTGTCCCGGTCGAACAGGAGACGCCACAGGTAGACCTCGGGGCGGCGGGCCGACGGCGCCCCGTTGCCGGTGAGACGTTTGACCAACATGGGCGCCAGCACGGCGCACGCCGCCAGCCCGCCCCTGCGACCGTGGGCGCGCAACGCCAGGGGCACGAGGGCGACGTCGGCCAGCAGACAGCCCAGGGCCGTCTCCCCTGCCAACTTCCCGGCCAAGAGGCCCACCCCCAGCAGGAGCGTGCCCGCCGGCGCGTTCACGAGCAGCGCGCCCATGGCCGGCGAGATGCCCCGGCCACCGGCTCCTCTGAGCAACGGGGACCAGTTGTGCCCGGCAACGGCCGCCCCTCCTGCCAACGCCGCCGCCCCGGGATGGTCACGGCCGGCGAGCAGGGGGCCCAGGGCACCCTTGCCCAGTTCAGCCAACCCGACGAGCACAAGAGGCCCCTTCCCGGCAACGTCGTACAGCCCGCTCCCCGACACCGTCCCGGTACCGACCGACCGTAGGTCCACGCCGGCGAAGAAGCGGGCCCCGAGATTGGAGAAAGGAACGGCTCCCGCGCCAAAACCGACCGCCATCGCGACCACGGGCCGTAAGCGGTGCACGACGTCCTTTCCCCGGGCCTCGGCCCGCAAACCCGGCCCGGACGGCACCGGAAGGGCAGTATCTTCTCACCCCGGGCGCCATACTTACCGAAAACTCATGTGGGACGTGGGTTACGGCCAGAGTTGATTTGGCTAAGAACCTACGGGACGAACGAGCGAGGGGCCGGGGCCCCGGCGCCGGGACCAGGAATACGCCAAAACCACCTTTGCGTACCGTATGTTTAAACGCGGAGCGGATGAACAGCGTTGAGGAGATAGATGCAGACGTTGCTCATCGTCTTATTGATCGGTTGTGCACTCCTAACCGTGGTGCACATCGGGCGAGGGGTGTGGGCTCGTTCGCGCTCGGTGGAGCGCCATCAACAAGCGCTGCACACTTTGGCCACGTTCACGGCCCCGCTCCAAGGGACGCCCGGTGCCCATGCTGGGACGGGTGACCACCAGGCCCACGTCCGCGTCATAGGCCGGAACAGCCCCGCGGGCGCCGGTGCGCCGAGCACCCTCCCACCACCTCGTGAGGTCACCCTGCCCGGTCCCGTGCGGACATCGCCGTTCCGGCGCCCTTCCCACCTCGATCCGTCGGTGGCGGCACTGGACGCCGTGGCGACCTCACCGGTGATCTCGGCCCGTGCTCTCCCCTGGGTTAGGAGGGGCAGCCCTCCCCCGCCACCACGCCAGCGTCGGGACGGGGACGGCGAAGACGCCACCTTGCCCGGGATGCCTCCGGTGCGCGCCGGTGACGGCCCCCCTACCAGGCCCGTGCCCGTCGTCCAGCCCCAGGTCTTTTACTTCGAGGACGTTGTCCCCGGCAACCCGCCGAGACCGCTCTCGGAGGCTCGGGGCGGGCCGGCCCCGGCGCCTGGCCCTGCCCCCGCCGCGCTCGTTGCTGTCGGCTCCCAACCGGCGGGCAGGGCCCAAACGGAGGCCGGGGCGGGCAAAGAGGTCCGTTCCCAGCGGTCGCCGGTCCTGCGGCCCCTGGCGATAGCGGCGGTCTCGGTAGCGGTGGCGGGCGTGGCCCTCGGCGTCGAGCTCGACCACCCCGGGCGCCGGGCCCCCGTCGCTTCGCATACCAGCTTGCCGCTCCGGCACCCCGCCGCCCCGGCGCGGTCTACGACGACCTCGGTGCCGGCCCCCACCACAACGGCCGCCCCACCGGCGTCGACCGTCCCGCCCGAGCCGGCCGTGCTGGTATCGGCCAACGGCGGCACGGCCACCTACCAGCTCACCTCGCCCACGGCCTCAATAGTGGTCAAGGCCAACGGCCCATGCTGGATAGAGGTCAAGGCGGGCAGCCCCGCGGGCCAGGTCGTGGTGGAGGAGACGTTGTCGGCTGGTCAGCGCTCTTCGGTCACCGGTCCGGCCTGGATACGCCTGGGCGACCCGCCCCATGTGGCGGTGACGGTGGACGGCACTCCGATGAGCGTCCCCGGCGCCGGGACCGCCGTGCCCCTAGACCTCCAGTTCACACTGTCGGACCGGATCTGAAGCTTGGCTATCCCGCCTCAGGCCGGGCGTCCCAGGTAGGCACGAGCACCCGGGCGGCCCGAACCTCGTCGGCCCTCCCGATGGGGGTGGTCCGGGGAGCCAGGGCCAGCATCTCGGGGCTCTCAGCCGCTATTTCGACCAGGGCCGAGGCCAGGGCGGCCACCGTCTCGGGGCTCTCGGTCTCGGTGGGCTCGATCATCAGGGCTTCGGGCACCACAAGGGGGAAGTACACCGTCGGGGCGTGGAAGCCCTTCTCGAGCAGCCGCTTGCCGACGTCCAGGGCCCGCACACCGGCCTGCATGCCCGGCGCCGCCTTGGTCGACACCACCACCTCGTGCATGGCCGGCCGGTCGAAGGGCACGCTGTACACGCCGCGCAACCGGCTCAGCAGCCAGTTGGCGTTGAGGACGGCCGCCTCCGAGACCTTCTGCAGGCCATCGGCCCCGTTGGCCAGGATGTACGCCCACGCCCGGGCCAGGGCCAGGGCATTGCCATGCCAGCCGTGGACCCGGCCGATGGAGCGCGCCGGTTGCTCCCAGACGAAGCTCCCGTCGTCCAGACGCTTAGGCACCGGCCCCGGGAGCAGGTCGGACAGAGCCTTGGTCACGGCCACCGGACCGGCCCCGGGGCCGCCGCCTCCGTGGGGCACGGCGAAGGTCTTGTGCAGGTTGAGGTGCACGATGTCAAAGCCCATATCACCGGGGCGGGTGACGCCGAGTATGGCGTTGAGGTTGGCACCGTCGTAGTAGACCAGGCCCCTGACGTCGTGGACGGCGGCCGCCAGTTGGGCGATGTCCTCCTCGAACAGCCCCAAGGTGTTGGGGTTCGTGAGCATGATGCCGGCCACGTCGCCGTCCAGGTGCTGGCGTAGCGTCTCCGGGCTGACCAGTCCCCGGCTGTCGGAGGGCAGGCTCACGGTACGGTAGCCGGCCAGGCTGACAGACGCCGGGTTGGTGCCGTGGGCCGAGTCCGGGATGAGCACCTTGCCCGGCGAACGTCCCTGGCCCTGGTGCCATGCCCTCATTAGGAGCAGGCCGGTCAGCTCGCCGGCCGCTCCGGCCGGAGGCTGGAGCGTCGCTGCGTGCATGCCCGTTATCCGGCACAGGGCATCGGAAAGCGCCCACAGCAGAGCGAGCCAGCCTTGGACGTACGAGGCCGGCGTAGCCGGGTGGGCCCCCGTGAGGCCGGCCAAGGCGGCGGCCTCGTCACAGACCTTGGGGTTGTACTTCATGGTGCACGACCCGAGGGGGTAGGCGCCCATGTCGACGGAGTACTGGCGGTGGGCCAGCCTGGTCACGTGGGCGACGAGGTCGCGTTCGGAGATCTCGGCCAACGGCGGGGGCTCAGGCCTCAGCTCCTCAGCCGGTACCAGTTGCTCGGCGGTCCACTCGGGTACGCCGGTGGTGCGGAACGACGCCGCCCGCCGGCCCGGGACGGAGAAGTCGAAGATCGTCGGCTCGGCGTCGTGGCCCAACAGCGGGGCGGAGCGGGCCCGGCCCCCGGGCGCGGCGCCCGTCATGCCACGACCTTTTCCAGCGCGGCGACATAGGCGTCCATCTCCGCCCGGGTGCGCTTCTCGGTCACAGCCACGAGGAGGCCCTCCCGACCGCCCACCTGGACGGCGATGCCGGCCAGGAAGCCCTCGTCGGCCATGCGCTCCACCACGACGTCGGCGGGGACGGGCAGGGCGAGGGCGAACTCCCGCAGGACGGGCGCGCCGACCAGGGGCTCCACGCCGGGGACGTCGAGCAGGGCCTGGCGTAGGTAGCGGGTGCCCCGGGCACAGCGCAGGGCCAGTTCCCGCAGCCCGGGCGTGCCCAACCAGGCCATCTGGACCATGGCGGCCACGGCCACCAACGTCTGGTTTGTGCAGATGTTGGACGACGCCTTCTCGCGGCGGATGTCCTGCTCCCGGGCACGGAGCGTGGTGACGTAGGCGGTGCGCCCGCCGCCGTCGACGGTCTGGCCCACCAGGCGACCGGGCAGGCGCCGTACGTGCCCGGCGGCCACTGCCAGCATCCCGAGGTAGGGACCGCCAAAAGCCATGGGGGCGCCCATGGGCTGGCCCTCGGCGACGGCCACGTCAGCCCCCTCCTCCCCCGGGGTGCGCAGGAGGCCGGCCGCCACCGGGTCGAACACGCCCACGAGCAGGGCACCGGTGCGCTGCGCCACCTCGCGTGCCCGCCGGAGAGGATCTATGCAGCCGAGGTAGTTCGGGGACGCACCGACCAGCGCACCGGGCGCCGAGGCGGCGCCGCGGCCCGGCCCGCTGACGTCCAAAGTGGCGGCCATGGCCTCCCAATCGGCCACACCATCGACCAGGGGCACGTCCACGATGGCGGTGCCCCGGCCCGCCGTCAGCGTGGCCAAGGCGGCGCGCCATCTCGGGTTGAGGCCGCCGCTCACCCAAACGGTGCTGCGGCCGGTGGCCGCCAGGGCCAGGTTGACCGCTTCGACGGTGGCCGTGGCCCCGTCGTACACCGACGCGTTGGCGACGGGCAGGCCCGCCAACCTCGAGACCAGGGTCTGGTACTCGAAGAGGGCCTGTAGGACCCCTTGAGCGACCTCGGGCTGGTAGGGGGTATAGGACGTGACGAACTCCGAGCGCCCCGCCAGGGCCCGGGTGACGGCCGGGACGTCGTGGTCGTAGGCTCCCCCGCCGGCGAAGCAGACCAGGTCCGAGCCGGTGCGGTTGGCGCCGGCCAGGCGGGCCATTTCGGCCGCGACGTCGGGTTCGGGCATCCCGGCCGGGAGGTCGAGCCCGCCGGCCAAGCGCAGGGCAGCGGGGACACAGGCGAACAGGTCGTCGGCGCGAGACAGGCCGAGGTCCCCGAGCATGCGGGAGAAGTCCTCGTCGGTGTGCGGCACATAGTGGGCCATAGCTCAGGCTCCTTGGCCCGGTTTCTTGACGAACGGAAGGTGGACGACCTGGCAGGCGAGACGCCGCCCTCGGGCCTCGACGTCGACGACCTCGCCGTCGAGCGTGCCGGCGGCCACGAAGGCCATGCCGATCCCGCACCCGAGGACGGGCGAAAAGTTGCCGCTCGTGAGCTCGCCCAGGTCGATGCCGTCACGGGAAAGCCGGTAACCGGCCCGCAGGGGTTGGCGGCCGGGCCCGATGAGCCCCCGTAGCACCCGGTCTGCACCCCGCGCCCGTTGGGCCACCAACGCGTCGCGGCCCCGAAAGCCGCCGGGCTTGTCCCAGGCGACGACCCAGCCCAGCCCGGCCTCGAGCGGGGTTATGCCCGGGCCCAGTTCATGGCCATGCAGCGGCAGCCCCGCCTCGAGGCGCAGGGTGTCTCGCGCGCCCAGGCCGGCCGGGGCGGCCCCGGCGGCGACGACGGCTTCCCACAGGGCGACGGCGTCGGCGGCGGGGACGGCGCACTCGAGGCCTGCTTCCCCGGTGTAACCCGTGCCGGCCACGACGACGGGCACGCCCCGCCATGTCAGGTCCCGCACCCCGAAGTGACCGACGGTGGTGACCTCGGGCAGGACCGTCTCCATCAGGGCCCGCGACCGCGGCCCCTGCACGGCCAGCACGGCCCGCCCGGCGGTGACGTCGTTGCCCCCGATGGCCGCCAGCACGCGAGAAGTGTTGGAGGCGTTGGGCATCACGTCAAAGCTGTCCTCGCCGGTCCACCAGACGATGAGGTCGTCCAGCACCGACCCGTCCTCGTCCAGCAGGTGGGTGTACTGCGCCTTTCCCGGCCCTATCTTTGCCAGGTCGTTGGTGAGCGCCCGCTGGAGCGTCGGCCGCGCCTCGGGGCCGGCCAGGCGGACCGTCCCCAAGTGGCTGACGTCGAACACGGCCACGTCCGTCCGGCACGCCATGTGCTCGGCCACCGTCCCGTCGGCGTACTGGAGGGGCATCTCCCAGCCTCCGAAGCCGACCATTTGGGCCCCATGGGCATGGTGCCAGGCCGCCAGAGGGCTGCACCGCAACGGAGCCGGAGGGGCCACCGGCAACGTTGCGCCGCCGACCTGCTCGCCGGGCCCGCTCGCCTCATCGGTCACCAGCCTCAGCCTATCTCGGCCATCACGGCTGCCCTGCCGGGTGGCTCTTCAAGTACCGGTAGCGGCTCCGTGCCCGTCCACCGTGGCCGGACCGGCGCTCGGGTGGCCCGCCGAACTGGCCCGGCGCGCTTCGATCTCCATAATGGCGGCGTCGACCTCGGAGACGATCTTGTCCATGCCGAGCACGATGCTCAGCACCCCTTGACCGCCACGCAACAGGTCGAACAGCTCCGGGCCCGACCGGGCTAGCACGGTGCGGTCGTCGGCTATGAGCAGGCTGGCACTGGCTACCTCGGCGCCCGAAGCGCGCAAGCAATCGATGGCCTTACGGGTCGAGCGCAGCGATACCCCGGCGTCGAGGAGCTGTTTGATGACCTTCAGTTGCAACAGGTCGGTGTAGGAGTAGACGCGTTGCGTCCCGCTGCCCCGGGCGTCACTGATGGACGGCCGCAACAGGTCGGTGCGGGCCCAGTAGTCGAGCTGGCGGTAGGTGATGCCAACGATGTTGCAGACCTGCGGTCCTCGGAAGCCCTCTTCAGCCCCTTTCGCCGATGACGTGGTCGCCGCTGACGTGGTCGTCGATGACGTGGTCGCCGGGCCGATCTCCTGGCGCTCCATTTGCCCTCCTCGACTGGGCCCGAAACCGGGTGTTACAGCCACTGGGTAGTTGCAGACACGGGGGTAGTTACATCAGTGTGGCCTGTCACCAGCCACGCCGCAAGAGCCGTCTGGCAAAAGCGCCCGGGCCAGGGCGGGACTACTTGTCGAAGTCCTCAGGCCGGACCCCTTCGATGAACTCGTGGAACTGGGCCACCAGCTCTTCGCCCTCGCCCGGTTCGTCGATGTCCTCGCGCTGGGCTATGACGATCCCTTCGGCGTCGAGCAGCGCCTCCTCGGCATAGATCGTGGCACCGGCCCTGATGGCCAGGGCGATGGCGTCCGACGGCCGGGCGGAGATGACGTAGTTGCTGCCTCCTCGCCGTAGGCGCAGCTCGGCGTAGAAGGTCTGGTCCTTCAGTTCGGTTATCACCACGTGGTCGAGCACTAGGCCGACCTCGGTCAGCACGTCCCTCATCAGGTCGTGCGTCATCGGCCTCTTGGTGACCACGCCCTGGAGGGCGGTAGCAATGGCTTCGGCCTCGGGGCGACCGATGTAGATGGGCAACGCCCGGTCCCCCGTCGCCTCTTGCAGGAGCAAGATGGGGGTATTGGTCGGGTATTCGACGCGGACGGCAGAGAGGTGCATCTCGACCATGAATGAACGTTACAACCGCAGAAGGCGCACCCGGCAGGCGCCCCCGGTCAACGAAGATCAGCCAGGGCGGCGCGCAAAAGGGCGGCGCGCAGCTCGCCCCCGAGCTGGGACAGTTCCTCGATGGCGCGGTTGGCCGCCTCCCGAGCTTCGGGGTTGCGTTGCCTTATGAGCGGCATGATGACCTGCTGGACCATGCCCGCCTCGCGCTCGGCCGCGCCCTTGTAGGCCCTGAGGTGGCGGGCCTCGACCCCGTGGCGGGCGAACGCCGAAGCCAGCTGGGCGATGACGGCCGCCTGCTCGCTGTAGTAGGAGACGCTGCCCACCAGTTTGGGGGTGATCAGGCCGAAACGCTCCAGGTCCCGCACCGTCTCGACGTCGATCCCGGGCTCTCTCACGAGCTCTTCGAGGGACCTGTCGTCCTCCCCGCGGGCCGGGGGCGCCTGACCCCGGCCCGATCGGGCGGGTCTCGGGCTGGGCGAGGGGTTGCGGCGGGCCGGCTCGTCCCGCCCACCCGTGCCTTCTCCCAGCCCGCTGGCCCCCTCCGCGCTCCCCTCAGGCCCATGGGGAGCCGGGCCACGGGAGCCAGGGGCTTCGGGCACCGGGCGCTGGACGTCAACGGGGCGCTGGACATCGGTGACCTCGACGTCGGGACGGCGGCCGCTCGGGCTCTCGGGGCCGGGACGGCGACCGATGCCGCTGTGCTCGACCGGCGCCCCGTAGGCGCTGTAGGGGGGGCCGACGTCGAAGAGGGGCTCCGTCAGGGCCGCGGAGCGCGCCGGGGGGCGGGGCGCCTCCGCCGTCGTCTTCGGGGACGCGGGCCCACTCTCCGCGCCGTCGTTCACTTGAGGCCCACGGAGGCCGGCGCGCCCGGGCCCGGGCTGGAGGGGCGCGCCCACGCCGCTCTTGGCACCGAGCCGCTCCTCGACGAGCTCCACGAACCCGCCGTCGCCTGCCTCCTCGTCGACGCCGCCGGGCTCGCCGTTGTCGTCCAGACGGCCTTTGATCACCTTCAGGGGCAAAAAGGCGTCTCGTTGCTGGCGCAAGACCCAGCGCAGGCGCTCGATGTCGGGTTCGTAGAACTTGCGGTAACCCGAGGGCGTCCTCTCCGGGTCGACCAAGCCCTGGCTCTCGAGGAAGCGGATCTTCGAGATGGTCACGTCGGGAAATTCCTCTTGCAGGAGCGACAGGACTTCCCCTATGGAGAGATGGGACCGACCGGCCACGACTTGTCCACCCCCCGTCCCTGCTGCCTAGGCGCCGCCGGCGCCCGGGCCGGCGGCCGTTGTCGGGACCGGGGCCAGGAACAGCAAGCGGAACTTGCCCACCTGTACCTCGTCACCACTGGAAAGGGGCGCGTTATCGATGCGCTGACGGTTGAGATAGGTGCCGTTTAGCGAGCCCACGTCGTGAGCCCAAAAGCCGCCGTCCGCGAAGCGCACCTCGGCGTGCCGGCGGGAAACCGTGATGTCGTCGAGGAACACGTCGCTTTCCGGGTGGCGGCCGATGGTCACCGCCCCGCTGCCTTCCGGGCTCAGGACAAAGCGCGAACCGGAGTTGGGCCCCCTGGTCACGACCAGGACGGCGCCACCGGCAGGCACGCCGTGCAGCAGGTCACTGGGCTCGAGCTGGAAAGGCTCGGAGCTGGCGTCACCGGGCAGCAGGATGACGGCCGGTATGGCCGTCGTGCTCGGTTCCCCGCCGGCACCCGGTCTGTCCAGGGCCGTCCCGCACGATGAACAGAAGTTCGCCCCCTGAGGGTTACGGTGACCACAGCGGTTGCAGTACAACGCCTCAAGCCTCGAGCAGTTTCCGGTATTCTTCTGCCCCCATCAGGCTTTTGAAGCCCTCAAGGGAGGCGGCCTCGATCACACAGATCCAGCCTTCTCCGTAGGGATCCTCGTTTATGCGTTGCGGCTGGTCACCCAGCTCGCTGTTCACTTCGACCACTGTGCCGTCGAGCGGGGAGTAGACGTCCGACACCGACTTGGTGGATTCTAGCTCGCACAGAGGTTGGCCAGCCACAACAGGCGCGCCGAGCTCGGGCATCTGGACGAACACGATGTCGCCCAGGGCATCCTGGGCATAGTCGGTGATGCCTACCCGGGCCCGCCCCTCCTCTTTGCGCACCCACTCGTGGTCGGCGCTGTAGCGCAGATCATCAGGAACGTTCACGGTGCAGACCATACCGGTCTTCGGAGAGCCGGGCGAGCCCGATCTGGCTTCCGGCCCAAAAAGCCGCTCACGCCCGCAGCACCTTGCGGACGGCCCGGGCGTAGTCCTGCGCCCGCTCCCGGGCGGCGGCTTCGGAGGGGCCCTCGGCCCAGACGTTCGTGAGGGCCTCCTCGGGGTCGGGGACCATGAGGCACCAACCGTCGCGGTGCAGGACCTTTACCCCATCGACCAACCTGGTCGGCTTGTCGTCGTTCATCTCCATGAGCGAGCGCATCACGACGCCCTTTTTTTCCCACGGGGTGACGACGGCCTCGTGGGCGCTGAAGACCTGCGGCAGCGCCGCCACCACGCTCGACAGCTTCGTCCCCGTGGCCGCCAGGAGGGCGAAGGCGTGCACCAGCGCGGCCACGGCGTCATAGGCAGGCAGGAAGTGGGGGAAAATGTACCCGCCTTCCTGGCCGGCGGCGAAGTCGACCCCCGGCCGGGAGGCCACCTCCATGAGATGGGAGGGGGACAATTTGGTCCATATCAGCTCGGCTCCTGCCTGGCGGCACATGGCCTCGGCGGCGCTCGGGGCCGAAACCGGTAGGGCGACGGTGAGACCGGGCGCGGGCGAGGTGCCGCTCGCCGGCCCCGGGGGTGGGCCCAGTAGCAGCCCGAGCAGGGCCATCAGGCCTTCGCCGTCGCTGAGGACGCGGCCGTTGTCGTCGATGAGCGTGATGCGTTCGCCGTCGGGGCCGAGCACCGCCCCGAAATCGGCGCCCGCCGCCCGCACCAGGGTCGACACCCCCCGGGCGTGCTCGAGGCGGTCGAAGCTGACCGACCGCCGGGCGGCCGCGTACGGGTTGAGGGACAGGACTTCGGCCCCGAGCTTGCCGAGGACGGCGGGCATGACGAACGACGCCGCGCCGAAGGCGTAGTCGAGGACGACCTTGAAGCGCGCCGCCCGGATGGCGCCCGTGTCGACCTGGTCGACCAGGGCCTGGGCGTAAAGGTCGGGGATGCGCGCCGGGTAGACGACGTCGCCCGTCTCGGAGGCCAGGCAGCGGCGGAAGTCCTCCCGGTAAAAGACCCGCTCGATCTTGCGCTGGGCCACTTCGGGGATGTCGATGCCGGCCGGGTCGATGAAGCCCAGGACCACGGACTGAGGGTCGTCATAGGCCAGGCGGACGGTGACCCCTCCTGCACTGTGCTCGTTGCGCACGCCGAACCGCGTCACCGGCACGGTCGCCACTTCGAGGTCGATCACGTCGGCCCCGGCGGCGTTGAGGCCCACTATCAGCGCCTGCTTCAGGACCCGGGCGGCGCGGCTGGTGTCCCGGGAAACGGCGACGGTGGCGCCCCTGGGCATGCCCGTGGCAAAGGCCATGGCCAGGCGCACCGCCAGTTCGGGGGTGATGTCGACATTGGCGAGGCCCGAGATCCCGTTGCGCCCGAACAGGTGGCGCGCCCCCCGCGACTCCCACACGATCGAAGAGTTGACGATGGCGCCGTGCTCGACCGTCTTGAACGGGAACACCTTGACGCCGGCGTTCACCACGGCGTGCTCGCCGATGAAGCACTCGTCCCCCAGCACCACCCCCTCCTCTATCCGGGCGCCCCGGCGCAGCTCGCTGCTGCGACCGACCGTGCAACCCCTCACCCTGACGCCGGGGCCGAGGTAGGCATTGTCATGGACCACAGCGCGCTCGACGAAGGCGTCGGGACCGACGCGTACGTTGCGGCCCAGTACCGTGTACTCCCCCAAGGTGGCGCCCGCCTCCACCCGGCAGTAGTCCCCGATTATTGCCGGGCCCCGCAGCACGGCGGCGGGGTCGACCTCGGCGCCATCGCCCAACCAGATGCCCTGGCGCAAGCTGAAGCCCGGCAGTTGGACCTGCACGCGGCCGTCCAGGATGTCCTGGTGCGCCCGGGCGTACGCCTCCAGGGTGCCGATGTCCTCCCAGTAGCCGTCGGTCACGAACCCATAGAGCAACGGCCGCTCCTGGCCCAACAGGCGAGGGAAAACATCGGTGGAAAAGTCCACGACGCCGTCGGGTATGAAATCGAAGATCCCGGGCTCGAGAACGTAAATCCCGGTGTTGATGGTGTCCGAAAAAACCTGGCCCCATGATGGTTTCTCCAGGAACCTCTCTACCGTGCCGTCGGGCCCCGTCATTACTATGCCAAATTCCAAAGGATTGGGCATGGAGCGCAGGGTTATGGTGGCCAGAGCTTTCTTCCGGTAATGGAAGTCCAGCACCGCGCTGAGGTCGATGTCCGTGAGCACGTCCCCGGAGATGACGAGGAACGGCTCGTCGAGCTGGCGCACAGCGTTGCGGACCGAACCCGCCGTCCCGAGGGGAGGCTCCTCGCTGGCGTAGGTGATGCTGGCCCCAAACTCGGCCCCATTGCCGAAATAGTTCTCGATGGCATTGGCCTGGTAGGCAACCGTGACGACGATGTCGGTGAAACCGTGCCGGCGCAACAGGTCGATGACATGCTCCATGAGCGGCCGGTTGGCCATGGGGATCATCGGTTTGGGCTGGTTGTAGGTCAACGGCCGCAGGCGCGTGCCCTCCCCCCCGGCCATGATGAGGGCCTTCAACGCGCCCCCGGCCCGGACGGGGTCATGGCTCCCGCCTCGGGCGTGGCGCGACGGCCTGCGGCCCAGGCGGAGCGGGCCTTGGGCACGTACTGGACGACGGCGGCCCAGGCCAGGACCTGGCCCGCACCCACTGCTACCCAGGCTACGACCAGGGCGGCCTCGTGGTAGCGAAAGGGGGCGTGGGCCAGGATGAAAAGCGGCAGCGCCATCATCATGCCGAGCGCTCCGGCCTTGCCCGCCCGGCTGACGTCGATGCGCGTCGTCCGGGAGAAGAAGAAAAGCAGGCCGCTGCCGGCCAGGACGACCCCCTCTCTCAAGGCGATGACCACGACGAGCCAGATGGGCAGGGCGCCGATGACCGTAGCCCCGACCAGCGCGCACAGCACCAACGCCCGGTCGACCAGGGGGTCGGCCATCTTGCCCAGCGTGCTCACCTGGTCGAAATGCCGGGCGATATAGCCGTCGAGCACGTCGGTGAAGGCCGCCCCCGCCAGCAGGAAGGCGGCCGCCGGCCTTCCCCTTTCGTGGGGCTGCGCCAGCAGGACGACGAAGACGGGCAGGCACACCAGGCGCAGGGCGCTGAGAGCGTTGGGGACGGTTAGGACACGGTCCTCTCCCTGGCGACCAGCTCCCGGCACCGACCGCACCGCTTGTGGCATCCCCGCGAGCATAAGACGAGCGGGCCCCCAGCGGGCGCCTCAGTGTGTGGAACCGAGCTCGATCGCCTTCACCAGCAAGAGCAGGACAGCGATGACCAGGTAACCGCTCATGGCCCGCATGGCCAGGACGCGTCCGCGCGACCACTCCGGTCTCCCCAACAATGCCAGAGGCGGCATACGCCAGCCCTCCCGATAGGCCCGTGGCACAGGAGCCGCTCCCGGCACCGGCGCCGGTCGGCGCCGCGCCACGACCACGCCGACGACGGCAAGGACGGCTGCCAATAGCACGGCGAGCACCAGGGCCAGGAGGGTGACATCGACATCGGGGAGGACAGTGGTGACGACCAGGATCAACGACATGACGATGAGGACACCGATCACCAGCGTCGTCACCGCGTTGAGCCAGAGCCGGTTGCACCACGGCCCCAGGACCGCCCTGTCATTGCACAGCAGGAGCAGGAAAACCGCGGCCGAGGGCAGCAGCACCCCCGCCAGGGCCTGCACCGCCACCGTGATCAGGCCGAGCGGGGCGTGCGGTATGAGGACAATGCCTCCGGCCACCGCCACCAAGCCGGCGAAGCTGGAATAAAAGCCCTTGGCCTGGAAAAAGCTACGGTGCAGCGAGTGGTGGGCGCCGAAAAAGTCCCCAAAAGCGTACGAGGTGCCCAATGTCACGGCGGCCGCTCCGATGATCGAGGCGTTGAGCAACACCAGGGCGTAAAGCGTGCCGGCGGCGTCGCCCAGGCGCCGGCCGAGGTCCCGGGCCACCCCGCCCGCGTCCGTGAAGTGGTGGAAGTAGGTCGTGTGGGAGAAGGCGAAGGCGCAGGTGACCACCATGAGACAAGCGCCCACGACGGTCACGAAGGAGCCGAGCACGGTATCGGCCCGCTCGTAGTTGATGTAGCGAGGGGTGATCCTCTTGTCGACAATGTTGGACTGCTGGAAGAACAGCTGCCACGGGGCCACAGTCGTGCCCACGATGGCGATGATGAGCAGCACCGACGTCGAGTTTGCGCCGCCGGAGATCCCAGGCACGAACAAGCCGTGCAGCACCGGGCCGGCCCGTGGATGGCTGAACACGGCCAGCGGGATGACCAGGAAGTTCGCTACGACGAAGAGGAGCATGAAACGTTCCCACCGCCGGAAGCTGCCCGAGGCCGTGATGGCCACCAAACCCAAGGCGGCGGCGGGGACGGAGACGAACTTGCTCACTCCGAAGTAGCCAAGGGCCAGGTCCACGCCGATGAACTCGGTGACGATAGTGAGGAAATCGAGGACCAGAAGGTTGCCGACCGAGAACAACCCCCAGAAGCGGCCGAAGCGCTCTTTTATGAGCCGGGCATGGCCCACGCCGGTCACCGCCCCCAACCGCACGACCATCTCCTGGTTGACGATCAGCACGGGGATCAGCAGGGGCAGGACCCACAGCAAGCTGGTGCCGTAGTTTTGGCCGGCCTGTGAGTACGTCGCCACCCCGCCGGCGTCGTTGTCGCCCACCATCACGATGATGCCCGGGCCGACGATGGCGGCCAGGGTCAGCAGACGGGCGCCCCAACCCCGACGGCCGCCGGTGTCCTGCAGCCGGATCGTCCCCAGGGCACCGCGAATGTCACCGACGTGCTTCTCGTCGAGGACGGCCGACGTGGAGGCCCCGACCTGCGGGGCGCCGTCCAGCGTGTCGTTGGCCATGGCCGATGGACCTCCGGGCTCGTAGGGCTGACGCGTGGCTTGCCTGGCGCAACGCGTCCACCCGGGGCCCTGCCTAGACGGCCCTGCCCAGTGCCGACGCGCGCGCCAGAGGTTGGTGAGGCGACCCTCTGTCGGCGCTCAGTGCTACTCCTTTTTGGCTTGCTATGCAGTCACACCCGGCAAGAACAGTCGGGAGCAAACCCAACAGGACGTTCCACCATCGGGGTGCGACTACCTGACCCATAAACCTTATCACCCGCGAGGACGCCCCCGGCGGGGCGCGGCCGTGGGCCCAGGTGGCCTACGACCGCCACCGGCGCCATATTTATATTGGCAATTTAGCTAGTTAGTTATTATTCGTGAGACGCCATGCCGTACTGGCGGCGCCAGCCCGTGGGCAGCAGCAGTTCGAGGACGTCGTCGACCGTTATCTGGCCCAGCATGGTCCCGTTGTGGTCGAGCACGGGCGCCACGGCCAGGTTGTAGTCGGTCATCTTCCTCACGACTTCGTGGATATCGGCGTCGGGCGAAAGGGTAGCCGGGTCCCGCCTGGTAGCCACGGCCACGCGGGCGGCCTGGTTGGCCCGCAGCAGGTCGACCAGTAAGGCCGTACCCTCCAGGGAACCGTCGTCGCCCATTACGAAGACCACCCCGGCCGCTTCCGGTGGCGCCGGGGAGGCCTTGACTGCTTCGAGGGCCTCCGCCACGGTCGCGCCGGCCGGGACGGATATGAAGTCGGGGTTCATGAGCCCCCCGGCGGTCTCGGGATGATAACTGAGAAGGGCCCGAAGTTTGGCCTGCGTGGCGGGCGGGAGCCGGGTGAGTATGGGCAGGCGCCTTTCTTGGTCAAGCTCTGTGAGCAAGTCGACGGCGTCGTCGGGGGCCATGGCCGAGAGCAGGCGCGCCGCCTCCTCGTCCGAGCGCGCCCGCAGGAACTCGAGCTGGTGCTCCGTGTCGAGCTCTTCGAAGACGTCGGCCTCAAGCTCCCGGTCGGCTCCCACCGCCCGGATGATCTCTTCGCCCTCCTCGTGGGAGGCCGCCTCCACCAGGTCGGCGAGTTTGGCCGGGTGCAGGCGCCGCAGCTTGCGGAACGGTATCTGCAGGCGTGCCGTCGGCACATGGGCGACGAACGGCTCGATCTCGGCCCAGTCTACGAGCCGCCCCGCCTTGACCTTGCGGCGCAACTTGCGCGGGAGCGCCCGGCGCAACACGGGACGCGAGCTCGTGTCGACCCCGACGACATGCCAGGTGGCGCCGGCCGGGGCCAGCTCGATCTCGTTGGCCCTTACCAGGCGTGCGCCTTCGAGGTGGATCATGTGACGCGAACGCAGGTCCCGTTCGAGCAGCACCTCGCCGGGGCGGCGCTCGAACGGGCCGAGATCGGCCGGCTCCGTCCGCAGGACCGCCTCCTCGTAGCCCAGGCGGACCAGGTGGCGGGCGTGAGCGAACTTTTCCTGGCCTTCGAAGTCCACCACCAGGCCGGTGACTGTGGGGTGCCAACCGGGGCTGTTGGCACCGGCCAGGCGGGCTATCACGTCAACCAACCGCCCCGCCCCCTGCCTGGCCGGGCCGACCACGGTGGTGCCGAGCAGGCATGAAAGGTGCAGGATGCCGCTTGCCGGCGCCGACGGGCCGGTACCCTGCTCAGTAGCCCCCCCCAGGGGACCGGCGACGGCCGGGCCCGGGCTTGGGGGCTTCGTACTTGGAGGCTGGGCCTCAGGTTCTCGGGGCACCCTCCCAGCGTACCGTGCCGTTCGGCCCGGGCGTAGGCGCCCGGGATAGGGCCGTACGGCCCGGCCCAAACGGCGCAAATAAGTGCCCTTGGGCCCTAAGCGGCGAGCGCCCCCAGGCCGGATACTCGCTTTAGCAGTGTCACAGCCCGGCCGCCGGCCCGCCAGGGACGAGCGACGACAAAAGGAGTCCGATGGCTAAGCACGTTTATGACTTTGCAGAGGGCGGCAGGGACATGGTGGACCTGCTCGGAGGCAAGGGAGGCAACCTGGCCGAGATGACCAACCTGGGTCTCCCGGTCCCCCCGGGCTTCACCATCACGACCGAAGCCTGCCGCGCTTTCCTTTCCGAAGGCGAGCTCCCGGCCGGGCTCAACGACGAGATCGGCGAGCACCTCGTCAAGCTCGAGCAGACCATGGGCCGCAAATTGGGCGACCCCGAAGACCCGCTGCTCGTTTCGGTGCGCAGCGGTGCCAAGTTCTCCATGCCCGGGATGATGGACACGGTCCTCGACATCGGGCTCAACGACCTCTCCGTCGATGGCCTCACCAAGCAGTCCGGCAACGAGCGCTTCGCCTGGGACTCTTACCGCCGGCTGATCCAGATGTTCGCCAAGACGGTCATGGGCGCCAACGGCGACCTTTTCGAAGAGGCCATCGCCGCGCTGAAGACTGAGACAGGCGCTCACACCGACCTCGACCTCGACACCCCCCACCTCAAAAAACTGGTGGCGACCTACAAGAAGATCGTGAAGCAGGAAACCGGCCTCGACTTCCCGATGGAACCCCGCGCCCAGCTCGACGCCGCCATCCTGGCCGTGTTCAAGTCCTGGAACGGCGAGCGCGCCCGCATCTACCGCCGCCAAGAGCGCATTGCCGAAAACCTGGGCACAGCCGTCAACATCTGCTCAATGGTGTTCGGCAACCTGGGCCTCAACTCGGGCACCGGCGTCGCCTTCACCCGTGACCCTGCCACCGGCGCACGGGGCGTCTACGGCGACTACCTCGAGGACGCTCAGGGCGAGGACGTGGTGGCGGGCATCCGCAACACCTTGGCCCTCCAAGAGCTCGAGCACCTGAACTCCGCCGCCTATGCGCAGCTCCTCGACATCATGAACACCCTCGAGCACCACTACCGGGACCTCTGCGACATCGAGTTCACCATCGAAAAGGGCAAGCTCTGGATGCTGCAGACCAGGGTGGGCAAGCGCACCGCGGCCGCCGCCTTCCGCATCGCCGCCCAACTCGTCGAAGAGGGCATCATCGGCATGGACGAAGCCCTCGGGCGGGTCAGCGGGGCCGGCTTGGCCGAGCTCATGTTCCCCCGCTTCGACGAAAAGACGGCCACCGCCAGCCTGACCAAGGGCATGGGCGCCAGCCCGGGGGCGGCCGTGGGCAAGGTCGTCTTCGACTCCCCCACCGCCGTCGCCGAAGCCGCCAAGGGCGAGGCCGTCATCCTGGTCCGCACCGAGACCAACCCCGACGACCTTCCCGGGATGATCGCCGCCAAGGGGATCCTGACCAGCCGGGGCGGCAAGACCAGCCACGCCGCCGTGGTCGCCCGGGGCATGGGCAAGACGTGCGTCGTCGCCGCCCACGAGCTTGTGGTCGACACCAAGGCCATGACCTTCACCGCTCCTGACGGGACGGTGGTGTCCCAAGGCGACGTCATATCCATAGACGGCAAGACCGGGGGCGTGTACCTGGGCGCCATGCCCGTGGTGGCCTCTCCCCTGGTCCGGTTCTTCGAAGGCACCTTCGACGCCGACTCCGCCGATACGGACACCCGTGACCTGGTGGCCGCGGTCGAGCGTATCCTGCGTCACGCCGACGCTCGCCGCCGGCTGTTCGTACGGGCCAATGCCGACATGCCCGAGGACGCCCGCCGGGCGCGCCTGTACGGGGCCGAGGGCATAGGCCTAACCCGCACCGAGCACATGTTCCTGGGCGAGCGGCGCAAGCTGGTCGAGGCCATGGTCCTGGCCGAGACGGACGAAGAGCGCCAGGCCGCCCTCGACGCCCTCCTGCCCTTGCAACGGGCCGATTTCTACGCCATCTTCAAGGAGATGGACGGGCTCCCCGTCACCGTGCGCCTGATCGACCCACCGCTGCATGAGTTCCTGCCCGACCTCACCGACCTTTCCGTGAGGGTCGCAGTGGCCCGGGCCACGGGCAAGGTGGACGAGGAGGCGGAGCGCCTGCTGCCCGCCGTCCGGCGCCTGAAGGAGCAAAACCCCATGCTCGGCCTGCGGGGCGTCAGGCTCTGCCTGGCTATCCCGGGCCTTATCAAGCTCCAGGTGCGGGCCATCGCCGAGGCCGCGGCCCAGCGCATCAAGGAGGGCGGCAACCCCGTCCCCGAGGTCATGGTCCCCGTGGTAGGCGCCGTCCAGGAGCTCGAGCACGTACGTGAGGAAGCCGAGGCCGTCCTCGAGGCCGTTAGCCAGGAGACCGGTGTCCACCTGGAAAAGATGATCGGCACCATGATCGAACTGCCCCGGGCCTGCCTGACGGCAGGACAGATAGCCGAGTCGGCCGACTTTTTCTCCTACGGCACCAACGACCTGACCCAGACCACCTGGGGCTTCTCCAGGGACGACTGCGAAGCCTCCTTCTTCCCGCTGTACATGGACCTCGGCATCTTCGGGGCGTCGCCCTTCGAGACGATCGACCGCGACGGCGTTGGCAAACTGGTCCGCATGGCATCGGCCACGGCCCGCACCGTCAAGCCCGGCATCGAGCTCGGCGTCTGCGGAGAGCACGGGGGCGACCCTGAAAGCATCCACTTCTTCAACGAGATCGGCCTCGACTACGTGTCGTGCTCCCCCTTCCGGGTGCCCGTCGCCAGGTTGGAAGCCGGCCGAGCGGCGCTGCCCAAGGCAGTTTCGGGCTCGGTGAAGTCCTCGCAGTAACAGTTCCCCCATACGGCAACGGCCGGGACGGTGCGCGCAAACGCCATCCCGGCCGTTCGCTGTTAACGGGACATACGCGCCCCTAGGGCAGGGCCGCCAGCAGGTGGGCCAGGATCTGTTCCTCGTGGCCCGGCCCGGCCCCCAAGGCCACTTCGGCCAGCTCCGCCCCGGCCCGGGCGCGCTCGGCCGGGGCCAACTGGAGCAGGCCCAGGAGATCGGCCGGCTCCCAGCGCAAAAGACAGGCACACTGGAACAACGAACCGTGGCGGGTGCGGCGCTGCGAGACGCCCACCACCTTGCGCCCTCCCGGCCCGGTCACCTCACCGCCGCCCAGGCCGGCGAAACACACCAGCGCCGACCATTCTCGGCGCAACATAGGCCCTTTCCACACCTCGAAGGCGCCCGGCCCGGTCCGGCACAAGGCGGCCGCCCACGCCTCGCCCACCCACCAGGCCGCTTGCCCGACATCGGCGCACCACAGGGGGTCGGTGCTCGGCACGACCAGGTCGACCCAGACCGAGCCGCCCGGCTCGACCAGGACGGCGCCTCCACCGCTGCGGCGGCGCACCACCTGAGCCCCGGCGGCGGCGCAGGCGTCAGGGTCGACGGTGCCCTCGGGCTGCCCGCTGCCGAGCACCACGGCCCGGTCAGCCGGTTGGTAGGCGTGAGCCACCCGGGCGGGGACGGGGCCGGCCACCAAAGCGGCCGAGAGGGCGTGCAGTTGGGCTACGGTGCCCCCCACCCGGCGCAACTCAAAACACATCAGGCCGACAGCGCGGCCGCGCCCTCCTCCGCCATGTTGAGCTGGACCACCGTTGCCGGCAACCCGAGGTACGGTTCCCAGTCCGGCAGCACTGCACCGAGGGCCGCCAGAGCCCACTGCCGGCCACGAGGGGCGCTCGGCTGATGGCGTAGCTTCATCCCCGTCTCTTCCAGCATGTGGTCGCGTTTGCGGGCGTTGCAGCGCCGGCAGGCGGCCACAACGTTGTCCCAGGCATGAGGTCCGCCCTTGGAACGAGGCACGATGTGGTCGATGTTCTCCGCCTGTGCGCCGCAGTACTGGCAACGGTGGCCGTCCCGAGCGAATATTGCCCGCCGGCTCAGCGCCACATGGGCCTGGTGGGGCACCCGTACGAAGTAGCTCAGGCGCACCACGGAGGGCTCCGGCACGCTCACCCGGGCTGAATGGAACACCCGCCCGGTGGCGGCCAGGGGCTCGGCTTTGGCCTGGAGGACCAACAGCAGCGCTCTCCTGGTGGGCACTACGCAGAGCGGCTCGTAAGTGGCGTTTAGGACGAGCGCTCGCGACATGTCCGCCTACCTTCGTATGAGAGGTACGGGGAAAGGGCTACCCGCCCTGGCTGCCATCGTCTCGGCGGGCATAACGCGAACTTAGCGCGCCAGGGCCCGCATCCAGCGGCACCATTCGAGGTAGCCGACCAGTTCCGACCGGGACAACCGCCCGCCCCCCGGACCGTACATGGCCTCCAGGCGCAGGTCCATGTACTGAGGCGTCGGCTTGGGCAGGGGAGGCCAGCGGCCCCACCACACCGGCGGCACCACGGCGCGCCACTGGCGCACGGCGGTGACCCAGAGCGACGGCCTGCGGGCCAGCTCGGCCAGCGCCCCTTTCCCGAACGGCACCATTGCCCAATGCTACGGCGCCCGGCGGGCCCAAGCCGGCTACTCGGCCGCTCATCCGGCCGCTTATCCGGCCGCTTATCCGGCCGGTTATCCGGAGGGCGGCGGGAACCCGAAGGTGGGCGCCTGGGGCGGGGAGGCCACGTAGAAGTGAGCGGACCAGTCGTCCTCCTCCTTGCCGTTGACCCTGACCTGCCAGCGGTAGATGCCCGGCGACAGCGGCAGGCCGGTGGGCAGCTCCATCATGGACGAGGCCCGACCGGGAAAGCCGGTGGGGACGCCCGAGGGGCTGGGGACCATGAGCGTCTGCTCCAGGCGCACCGCCTGGGGCCCGGTCGGCCCGGGGATCTCGACGACATCGCCGTCCTCGGTGAGTAGCTCTATCTCGAGCGTGAGGGACCTATTGCACATGGCCAGCTCGGCTTCGATCAACACCACGACCACCTGCGGCCCGCTAAGCAGCGGCTGGGCGCCCTCGCCCACGGGAGGCCCCATGGGACGGCGCAACTGGGTCACCGCCCAGCCCACGTTGAGCAGGCTCAACGTACCGTTATGAGGGTTCTGGGCACCCTTTTCGGCCAGCAGGACGTAGATCTTCACAACGCCACCGTAGTGGCGCCGTTAGCTCAGGTCCTCGTCGTCCTTGCCCCGGGCCCGGCCTCCCACGCTCCACCACTTCCCCCCGTCGGGACGGCGCAGGCGGCCCCACGGATCGGGGCCGACGACCTCGGGGCCGACGCCGGCGCCATCAGGCCCCTGCCGCCCCCACCGGTCGCGCACGAGGCGGCGCAGGCTCTGGACCAGTGCCACCCCGGTGGCGAGCATGATCACGAAGCCCACCAGGCCCAGGACCCAGGAGAAGGCGAAGGAAAGCGACAACGCCAGCAACCCGACGACGAACCCCGCCACCGCGCGCTTGGCGTTGCGGGCCGCCTCCCGGCTGTCGGCCGGCACGCGCAAGGACCGAGCGAGACCGCGCTCCTGGTGGAACTGGCGCTCGATCTGCTGGAGGATGCGCTGTTCGTGTTCTGAAAGTGGCACCAGTTTTAGACCTCCGTGCCAACCCTCATTCGTAGTCCCTCGTCCGTCGTACGCTCGCCACTTGCCGTAAAGGCTCCTGGCCCAAGACCCCACGGTACACCAGAGCGACCAATTTTAGACCTCGCCCTGACGGCAAGCGGCGGCCGGGCACGGCGCCGGCCCAATGCGCGCGCTCAGCGCGGCTTCAGCTGCGCCAGCGCGTAGACGGTCGTCATCGAGCCCAGCCACCCGGCCCCCATCACGGGCGTGTACTCGTCGTCGGGGCTGGTGCTCGATGGGTAGCCCTGCCAGTACGAGGTGTTCGCCTGGAACCAGGCCCCGCTGTACCACAGTGGGATCTCGGGGAGGGCCTGAAGGAAATCGGTCTCGAGCTGGGCGTAGATCTGCTGCGCCGCCCTGGTGTCCGAGAGCGGGGTCGCCGCCGCCTTTTCGACCAAAGCCCAGGCCGCGGGGTCGGAGTAACGCTCGGCATTGACGCCCGGCTGCTGGTGGCCCTGGAGGGGCAACTGGTACACCGAGTCGAAGTAGGTCCACGGCGTCGAGTTGGGCGCCGGGCCGCTGTCGATGACCATGTCGTAGTTGCCATCGGCGATATCAGAGTCCCGCTGCCCAAGCGGTTTCACGACCACCGACACGTGCACTCCGACCTTGGCCAGCTCCTGGGTGATCGTGGTGGCCGCGTTGACCTGGTCCGTCCAGGCGCTGGGCACCTCGAGGGCAACGTGCTGGCCCCGGTACCCGGACTCCTTCAGGGACTTCTTGGCCATCGAGACCGAGTAGGAAAACCCGTACCGGTCCACCGCTTTGCTGTCCACGTAGGCCCCCAGGTCAGGCAGGAGGCCGGTCGGGCCGGCCACAGTGACGGCGCCGGTGTAGACGCCGGAGACTATGGTCTTGGGGTCCAGGGCGTAGGCGACCGCCCGGCGGAAGTCCACATTGTTCATCGGTGCCCGGGCCGTGTCCATTTCCAGCCATTCCGTGGCGGCGGAGAGCATGTAGGGAGAGCCCGGGTAATAGGTCTTGATGTCGTACCCGCCCGTCCTGGCGGTGGCCAGGTCTGGGATGCCCCGCAGGAGCTGGTTGCTCCAGTCGGTGCGGCCGTTGAGCAGGTCCGACAGGTCTTTCCCGCTCGCGCCGCTGACCACCGCGCACAGGTACTCGAACTTGAACGACAGCCGTAGCTGGGCCGTGCCCCACCAGTGGGGGTTGTCGCGGTAGCAGGCGCCGGTGGGCGTCGTCGTCGCCAGCAACATCGGGCCCGTCGAGACCGGGGACATGTTGGTGCTGCCCAGGGCCGCCCCGGGGGCGAGGTGGGACCACCCGGCCTGCGACAGGACCGGAGCGTGCCAGAGGAACTCCTGCCAGGGGGCGTAGCCGACCGGTGCCTTGAACTCGACAGTGACCGTCCCACCGTTGGCGGTGGCCTTCTGCACGCTGGCCGCGTCGGCATGGAACGGGTCGGCGTCGTCCGTCGCCGCCAGGTTGATCGAGTAGGCGACGTCGGACGAGCTGAGCACGCCGGCCACCGAGCCGCTCCGGTCCTGGACCCAGTCGACACCGGGGCGCACGTCGAGCCGGTAGGTGGTGGCCGAGACCCACGACCCCCCGGTGGCCAACCACGGGATGAACTTGTCGTGGACCGGGTCGAAGAGGAACAGGGGCTCGTACAACAGGCCCTGGGTCCCAGTGTAGGCACGGTCAGGGTCAAGTGGGTTGAAGTCGGTGGGGGGCGACGTCGCCGTCCCGCTGGTGTACAGGGTCTTGTCCCGGGGCATGGCCGGCGTCGACGACCGGCCGGCGTGAACAGGCGTCCCCAGGGCCAAGACCACCGCCAGTACGCCGAGCACAGCAGATCGGCGGTAAGGCGTACCTGTCTTTGACATCCCTGTGGACGTTATATCCATGGCACGCCGTTGGCCTAGTGTCGCGCCGCCCACACGAAGGCCGTGGACCACGCAGGACGTCATGGCGGCTCTGGCGGCCTTCGCCCCTTTGCCCTTTCGGGCTCGACCAGCGACGTCCCCGGTCGTAGCGCCCCAGCTCCGAAACGGGCCCGCACCGCGTCCACGGCCTGGCTGGCTTTGGCCCAGGCCGCCCCCTCCCCCGGCCCCGGCACTATGGCGGTGCGTCCCGAGGTCGCCGCCAGCGGCCGAGCCCCGGCCACCGCGCTACCCGCCGGTCCTGCCCGTGCCCCCGCCACCGCCGGCGCGGGGCCGAGCGGCAACTGGAGCTGTTGGCCGGAGGAGGCCCCGCTCTCCAACAGCCCAGAGGCGCTGACGCCCAGGAGCCGCACCCCGTCCCTCAGTTCGAGCCCGTCCAGCAGCGCCCGGGCCGCCGTCCAAAAGCTCGGGGCGGTGGCCTGCGGGGTGGCGAAGGTGTGGCTACGGGTCAATGTCTTGAAGTCGCCGTAGCGGACCTTTAGGACCACCGTCCGGGCCACCAGGCCCTGCTCGCGCACGTGCCCGGCCACCTTGTCCGCCATCACCACCAGGCGGGCGTCGAGATCCTGGCGTCCGACGATGTCGGTCGAGTAGGTCTCCTCGTGGCCGATGGACTTGGCAGCCCGCCCGGGCTCGACCTGGCGCGGGTCTCGGCCCCAGGCCAGCGAGTGCAACATCTGACCGGCGGCCTGGCCGAGGCAGGCCACGACGGAGGCGACCGGCAGTGCCGCCAGCTCGCCGACAGTGTTCACGCCCAGTTTGTGGAGGCGCTCGGCGCTCGCCTGGCCGACCCCCCAAAGTGCCTCCACCGCCAGCGGCCACAAGAACGAATGGACCTCCGCCTCGGGGACCACCAGCGTCCCCCGCCCCGGCACCGGTCCCCGGGTGGAGGCACGCGGCTTGGCCGCCTTGGACGCCAGCTTGGCGACGAGCTTGCTCGGGCCGGCCCCGATCGAGCACGACAGGCCCAGTTCTTCCGTCACCCGCCTTCGTATGGTGACGGCGATCTCCGCCGGCGAGCCGAACAGGGCGACGCAGCCGCTGACGTCGAGAAAGACCTCGTCCAAACCGATGCCCTCGACGAGTGGGGTGAAGCTGAGGGCGATGGCGTGGAAACTTTCGCTGTAACGGTGGTAGACGTCGAAGCGGGGCGGCACGAACGCGGCCTGGGGGCACAGCCGGCGGGCCTGGGCCATGGGCATGGCCGAGCGCACGCCGTACCCACGGGCCTCGTAATTGGCCGAAGCCACCACGCTACGGTTGCCGGTCCCCCCCACCACTACAGGGCGGCCCCGCAACCCCGGTTCGTCCCTCGCCTCGACCGCGGCATAAAAGGCGTCCATGTCCGCGTGTAGCAGCCACCTCGGCACCGGCCCGGGCCCGGCCCACTGCCTCAAGCCAGCACCACCTTGCCGGCGTCACCGTTCACGGTCCAACGTTAGGGCCTTCGGGCCGCCGGCCTGCGCACCGCCCGCCGACGCGCTAGAAGGGGTGGATGCCCGCTCATGATGTCCCTGCCGCTCTGCTCGACGAACTGCAAGAGGTCGCCCTCCGGGTGGCTACGGGGGCGGCCGAGCTGTTGCAGACCTACTCCGACAAACACCTAGAGCACGTCAACACCAAGAGCTCGCCCACTGACCTCGTGTCCGAGGCGGACCGGGCTTCCGAGGCCTACATAGTGTCTGAGCTGCACCGCTCGCGTCCCGGCGACGCGCTCCTGAGCGAGGAGGGCGCATCGCACGACGGGACGACCAAGGTGTCCTGGGTAGCCGACCCGCTCGACGGGACCACCAATTTCTTCTATCAGGTGCCCGCTTACAGCGTTTCGCTGGCCGCCTGCTACGAAGGTGACCCGGTAGTGGGGGTGGTCGTCGACCCGTCCCGGCATGAGACCTGGTCGGCGGCACAGGGCCGGGGTGCCTGGTGCAACGATGTGGCCTGTCATGTCGCGAGCGGCCGCAGCCAACTGGAAACCGCGTTGGTCGGCACCGGCTTCAGCTACCGGCGCGAGAACCGGGTCGTACAGGCCGCCATGCTGGCCCACATGCTGCCTCGCATACGCGACATACGCCGCATCGGTTCGGCCGCCCTCGACCTCTGCTGGGTCGCCAACGGACGTTTCGACGCCTATTTCGAGTCCGGCACGCATTACTGGGACTGGGCCGCCGGCAGCGTCGTCTGCCAGGAGGCCGGCGGCCTCATCTCCATGTTGCCCGGGGACATCGTGCTGGCCAGCACGCCCGAACTGCTGGCGCCGCTGACCGACCTATTGGCGGACGCCCACGCCGAGGCACAGGCGGCGGGCCTGGGCTAGAAGTGCCATGCCCCGCAGCCCTGATGCGGCCCTAGCCGAACAGGGGCGCGGCCACTTCCTCGTAGAACTCGTGAGGTACGAGCTTGGGCTCCGAGACGGCGTCGTTGAGCGGGACCCGGACGATCTCACCGGCCTGAAGGGCGACCATCGTGCCCAGGCCGCCGTTATGCACGGCGTCTATGGCTGCGATCCCGAAACGGGTGGCCAGGACGCGGTCAAAAGCGGTGGGGGTGCCGCCCCGCTGGATGTGGCCCAGTACGGTGGCCCTGGTCTCGAAACCGGTCCGGTGCTCGATCTCCTCGGCCAGCAGGTTGCCTATGCCACCAAGTCGGACATGGCCGAACTGGTCAAGCTCGCCCGAAGCGACGCTGAACGAACCCTCCTTGGGAGTGGCCCCTTCGGCCACTACGACGACACAGGCATGGCGGCGGCCCACGCTGCGAGCCTTGAGCCGCTCGCACACCTCAGCCACGTCGAACGGTTGCTCCGGGATGAGGATGTCGGCCGCTCCCCCGGCAATTCCTGAATAAATCGAGATCCATCCGGCATGGCGGCCCATGACTTCGCAGACCATCACGCGATCGTGAGATTCCGCCGTGGTGCGCAGTCTGTCGATGGCCTCAGTAGCTATCTGCACCGCGGTATGGAAGCCGAAGGTCACCTCGGTGGCCGACAGGTCGTTGTCGATCGTCTTGGGCACACCGACCACGGAAACGCCCTCCGCCGTCAGTTTGTTGGCTACGCCCAGAGTGTCGTCGCCACCGATGGCAATTAGGGCGTCGACCGCATTGGCCTTGAGAGCGGCCAGTACTTTTTGCACGCCACCTTCGACCTTGTAGGGGTTTGTCCTGCTGGTCCCGAGGATGGTCCCACCGATGGTGAGGATATCCCGGCAGCGGTCCCAGTCAAGAGGGGTCGTGGCCGACTCGATAACACCCCGCCAGCCGTCCAGGAACCCCAGGAAGTTGTCGCCGTACTGGCTCTCGCCTTTGCCCACCACAGCCCTTATTACAGCGTTCAAACCTGGGCAATCGCCACCACCGGTCAACATGCCTATACGCATCGAAATCCCCTTTGCATCCATTCAACAACTTAGCTCTATGCCCACGGCCCAGTACAATCAGCCCGAAGCCGGTCCCGAGCGCCCCGTTTTAGGCGTCGTCACCTTGGTCAACAAGCCTGCCTCGCGCTGAAAGTCGCCTGCGTCAGTAAAGCCTTTGTACACGCTGGCGAAGCGGAGATAGGCGACGTCGTCGCGCCCCCGCAATGCGTCCAACACGGCCAGGCCCACCTGCTGGCTGGTGACTTCGGAGCCCTCGAGGCGCAGCGTCTCCTCAACCTCGGCCGCGATCTGCTCCAACAACGGCAGCGAAAGAGGTCGGTTCTTCCCCGCGGCCTTCAGGCCGGCGACCACCTTGGCGCGCTCGAACGGCTCCCGGTGACCGGAACGCTTGACCACGACGAACGGCACCTCCTCAAGGCGCTCGTAGGTGGTAAAACGGCGGCCGCACGCCAAACACTCCCTCCGGCGCCGGATGGCCGCCCCCTCCTCCGCCGTGCGCGAGTCCATCACGCGGTCTTCGACTCCGGAGCAACGGGGACAACGCACTAGCGCCGACCCTACAACGCGGGGGCCGGGATCTCCGCCCACTGTGGCGCCCGAGACCGGCCGGGACCGCCTGGACTGGTCGCCCGGGCTGGTCGCCTGGGCTGATCGCCCGGGCTGGTCGCCCGGGCTGACTCGGGCTCAGGGTTCAGGGCTCAGGGCACGGCCAGCCGTTGCCCGGGCTGTAGAACACCGCCGTCAATCTCGGCCTCCAACCGCTCGACCAACGGTCGGGGATCACCACCGTGGGCAAACCTCACGGCGATCGACCAAACCGTGTCTCCGGGCACGGCTACGTATGCCTGGGCTCCCGGGCACGCCAGCGTGAGGGTGGTGCAGGACGCCGCGCTCCCCCCGCCCGGGCTGGCGGAGGCCACCAGTCTCTCCGCCACGCTCCAGGCCAGGGCACCCAGGCCGGCGATGACCAGCACCGCCACTGCCCGGCGGACGGCGAACTTCCACCGGGGCACTTCGCGACGGCGAGCCCCGCGGTAAGTGCCGGTACCTGTTTTGAGACCCGACGACCGAAGATCCGACGACCGAAGACTGGATGAGCCGGCGCCCGATGACCTTGCGCCCACGGCTCTCCGAGCCGGGGGGCGGCTCTCCTCCGGGCTCACGTACAGATAGAGCCGCGAGCGGCCCTGCCCCACCAGGTCCCCCTGGTCCATCTGGTCCCGGTTCAGCGCAACCATCGGCCTTCCCTCCCCGCTCGGATGTGTGGCCCGACAAACATATGTTCGGTCCTCACCTCAGTTGTACTCGAACGAGTGTTCGGTGTCAAGCGGGCCCCTGGCGCTACGGCCATGCGAACGTATGTTTGACTCGTGAGCTTGGTAACGCTAACATCGCTCAGCGACGTCAAGCAGGTGCCCGGCGCCGTGGGTGCCCGGGCCGCTCTTGCGGGAAGGACAGCAAATTGAACGAGACCTTGACAGGCAAGCGTCGGGAGATCCTCGACTTCATCGCTGCTCAGGTGCGAGAGCGGGGCTACCCCCCGTCAGTGCGGGAGATCGGTGTGGCCGTAGGCCTGGCATCGACGTCGACGGTCCAGGCCCACCTCAACACGCTCCAGAGGCAGGGCTACTTGAGACGCGACCCAACCAAGCCGCGGGCACTCGAGGTACGTTATGACGCCACGTCGGGCACCGCTATCGAGCGCCGGCCGACCCGCCATGTGCCCCTCGTAGGCGAGATAGCCGCCGGGACCAATGTGCTGGCGTCAGAGAACATCGAAGAGCTGTTACCGCTACCCGAGGACTTCACGGGCACCGGGAACCTCTTCATGTTGCGGGTCCGGGGCGACTCGATGGTGGACGCTGGCATCCTCGACGGTGACTACGTCGTGGTGCGCCAGCAACCCGAGGCCAACGCCGGCGACGTCGTCGCTGCCGGGATCCCCGGAGGCGAGGCGACGGTCAAGACCTACTCCCGTCGGGGGGACAGCGTGGTCCTGCTGCCGTCTAACCCGGCTTGGGAGCCTATGGTCTTCTCTCCCGATGAGGTCACCATCTTCGGGAAAGTGGTCACCGTCCTGCGCCGGCTCTGACCCGGCATTCCGATCGCCGCTCAGGCGGTCGGGTCGTCGCTCTTGGCGTCCTCCGGCAACGGGGGCAGGCAACGCAACAGCTCGACGTCGCCGGTGGTGCGCACGGGGCCGGCGCCCCAAGGCACCACCAAGGTCGTGCCCCGCTCGATGGCGAGGTCCCAACCGTCGCCTTCGAGCTTGCCCTTGCCCGATAGCACCACGACGACGGCGAACGAGGCTTCGAGTTGCGCCGCGCTCCGTCCGAATACCCGTTGGGCGCGGAAATAGGGGTTGGCGGCCACCGGCATGACGTCTTGCACGGCGCCGGCAGTGGCCGCCGCGCCCGACTGGGCGTGCCGCCGCAGCCCATCGATGTCGGCGGCGCTAAATGCCTTTTGCCTCACACACGTGTTCGCCAGCTCCCTGCCCAACCCGAGCTCGCCCCCGGCCGGGTCGAGGTCAAAGCCCTTCAACTGGAGCATTACGGAAAAGTCCGTGGGCTCTTGGAGCTCCACGGCGAAAATGCCCTCACCGATGGCGTGAGCCGTGCCCGCGGGGACCAGGACGGCGTCGCCCGGCTCCACCTTGAGCCGGTGCATGTTCCCGAGCATCGCCTTGGCGTCCTGGTCTGCCACCCATCGCGACAGTTCGGCGGTCTCGACGTCGTGCGACCACCCGACGTAGACAACAGGTTCGGCCCCCCGGGTGCCCAGGACGACCCAAGACTCGGTCTTGCCGTGGCGGGAACCCAGGTGGCGGTAGGCAAAGGACCGGTTGGGGTGCACGTGGACGGGCAGTTGTTGACCGGCATCCAGCAATTTGACCAACAAGGCCGGCGAGGCCCCGAAGTACTTCACGTGCTCGGGCCCGAGCCAGTTGTCGGGGTCGGCCTCGAGCGCGTCCCGCAAGTACCTACCGTCAGGAAGCCTCGAAAGGCCGTCCTCCTCCATCCCGAAGCGCGGCGTGGCTGAAGCCACCCAGTCCTCAGGCCGGTAGGCGTCACCCTCGCCAACTCCGCGCAGTTCGGCAATCGCCTCGCCGCCCTTATAAAACTGCCTTGGCTGGTTGGGGCCCAACTCGATTGGTTGCATCACACCGTTCAACATACTGAGGCAGCGCGCCGGGCGCCAAGGCCGTCCGGTCCGTCGGCGCAAAGTACTGTCACAGGCGATGACACAACCAGAAGTCAGCGACGCCCACAGACCAAGCGCAGCTCCGGGGGTGCTGGTGGTCGGCGAGTGCCTGGTCGACCTGGCCCCGTCCAAGGGGGCTACGCCCGGGACGGGCCAGGGGGCCGGGGCCCACAGCCTGCGCCAACCCTCGCAGCATTTTATGGCTATGCCCGGGGGGAGCTGTGCCAATGTCGCCGTCGGCTTGGCGCGTCTGGGCGTGCGCACCTGTTTTGCGGCCCGCATCGCCAGGGGCGGCTTCGGCCCCTGGTTGCACGGGTACTTCAGCGACAACGGCGTCGACCTGTCGTTGTCCGTGGACGCCCCCGAGCCGGCAACCCTGGCCGCCGTCACCCTTGACGACCAGGGCCGGGCTTCCTACACCTTCTACGGCCCGGAGACAGCCGACTGGCGGTGGCAGGAGAGCGAGCTGCCGGCACCCGAGCGGCGTGCCCTGGCCGAGCACGGCGTGGCCGCGGTACATACCGGGTCCCTCCCCATCGCTTTCGAGCCGAGCGGCGACGTCCTGGCCCGGTGGCTGGGCAAACTGCGGCGGGGCAACGACGTCCTCATATCCTTCGACCCCAACATGCGCACCGTCCCCGGTGTCGACGAGGCCGCCTATCGGTGGCGGCTGGAGGAGATCATTGCCAGCGCTCATGTGGTGAAGGCCAGCAACGAAGACGTGGAGGCGATGTACCCGGGGTCGAGCCCGCTGGGCGCGGCGAGCAAATGGTTGTCGGCCGGCGCTGTTTTGGTGATCATCACCGAGGGGGCAGGCGGGGCGACGGCGGTGCACCGCAACGGCTTCCAGGCCCACCTCTCCCCGCCCGCCATCAAGGTCGCCGACACCATCGGCGCCGGGGACGCCTTCAGTGCCGGGTTGCTGGCCTATTTCGCCGACCGGGGCCTTCTGCACCCCGACGGCGTCGCCACGGCCGATGCCACCGAGCTCCAAGCCGGCCTCGCCCAAGCCATCGCCACTAGCGCGTTCACCTGCACGCGTCCGGGCGGCGACCCCCCCGACGCCGAAGAGCTGGAGGCTTTCGTCGCCCAACACGGCCCCGGCACCGTGACGTTACCCAGCCAATAGGCGGCTGAGGACGTCCCGGGCGCGCTCGAGCGAACTGCGGGTGATCATTTCGCCCGCCGTATGAGCTAGTTCGGGGTCGCCAGGCCCGAAGTTGGCGGCCGGCGTGCCCCTCTCGGCGAAGAAGGCGACATCGGTCCAGCCCAGTTTCCCGGTCACCGCACCCCCGGACGCTTCGACCAGAGCGGCCAAGAACGGGTGGCCCAGTGCCGGAGGAGCCGCCGGCGCGCTATCGGTGACGGCGAAGGTGTCCCCGTCCTCCAGGCACGGGGCCAACATCTGGCCGAGCTCCCGGGCGGCGGCGTCCAGCCCACGGTCAGGGGCGAAGCGGTAGTTGAGCTCGACCGCGGCCCTGTCCGGCACGACGTTGGAGGCGACGCCCCCCGACACCCGCACGGCTTGCAACGATTCGCGGTACTCGCAACCGTCGATTACGGGGCGACGGGGGGACCAACCCTCGAGCAAAGCCAAGACCGGGCCCAACCGGTGGACGGCGTTGCGGCCCATCCACGGCCGGGCCACGTGGGCCCGCTGGCCGGCCAGCACTACCTCCGCCTTGATCACGCCCTGGCAGCCCGCTTCCACGGCGCTGTTGGTGGGCTCACAGACGACGGCGGCATCGGCGGCCAATAGCTGGGGAGCGTGCCGGGCCAACTCCAAAAGGCCACTGTGGGCGCGGGCGATCTCCTCGGCCGCGTAGAAAACGTAAGTCACGTCCCAGGCCGGGGCCGCCATCGAGGCGGCCAGGTCCAGCATGACAGCCAGGCCGCCCTTCATGTCGGTCGAGCCCAGCCCCCACAGGACATCACCTTCGGTCCGGGGTACCTCGTTGCCCTTGGGCGGGACGGTGTCGAGGTGGCCGGCCAGGACGACACGGCCGGGCCGGCCGAGCCCGGTGCGGGCCACCACGTTGTCGCCCACGCGGGCGACCTCGAGCCATCTCGACCGGCGCAGCGCCATCTCGACGTGGTCGGCCAGGGCGCTCTCCTGTTGCGAGAGCGACGGTACGGCCACGAGCTCGGCCGTAGCCGCCAGCAGGTCGGCCCCGGTGCCCGGGCCCACCTAGATGCTGACCCCGTGCTCGCGCAGCATGTCCTCCAGTTGGGCGCTCGAGTGGCGCTGGCCCTCTTCCAACCACCGGACCACCAGGATGCAGGGCAGGCCGAACGTCCCTCCGGCGAAGGTGCGCGGCCGGGTGGCGCCGAGGCCCACGCACCACGGTGGGACGACGCCCCGGGAGAGCTCCTCGCCCGTGGCGGCGTCGATCACGGGGATGCCCGGGTTGAGGATGCAGCCTTCCCCGAGGACAGCGCCGGCGCCTACCCGGGCGCCCTGGGTGATCATGCAGCGGCTCCCGATCAGGGCATGGTCGCCGATCATCACCGGGGCGGCCTGGGGCGGCTCGAGCACCCCACCTATCCCCACTCCCCCCGAGAGGTGGACGCATTCGCCCACCTGGGCGCAGCTGCCCACCGTGGCCCAGGTGTCGACCATGGTCCCGGCGCCGACGTGCGCACCGATGTTCACGTAGCTCGGCATCATGACCGCGCCCCGGCCGATGAAGCTGCCCCAGCGGGCCGATGCACCGGGAACGACCCGGACGCCGGCCTCCTCGAACCCATGCTTCAAGGGAAGGCGGTCGGCGTACTCGAACGGGCCGAGCTCGGTGACCTCTATGGCCGAGACCTTGAACAGGAGCAGGACCGCCAACTTCAGCCACTCGTTGACGACCACGTCGCCGTCGGGGGCGACCTCGGCCACGCGCGCTTCGCCCGAGTCCAGCAACCCGACCGCCGCCCGGACAACCTCTGCCTCTGCCACCGAGCCGGGGCCCAGGGAGCCACGTCGCGACCAGAGGGCCTCGATCTCGCTTTTCAGTTCCACAACTGTCATGTCCACAAGTGGCGGATGCTACAGGGCCAGGCGCCGTCAGGCCCCGAGCCGGCGGGCGACGAGCTCGAGGCGCTCCATGGGGGCCACCGCCGCCACCCTCACGTACCTCGCCCCGGCCGCCCCATAGAACTCGCCCGGCGAGACGATGACCCCGCCCTGCTGCGCCAGCCGGGCGGTCAGGGCCCAGGCGTCACCGTCGGGGGCGGGGGCCCAGAGGTAGATGCCGCCCTCGGGCAGGGGCGCGTCCACCCCGGCCGCGGCCATGATCTGGCTCAACCGGGCCAAGCGCCCCCGGTAGGTCTCCCGCTGAGCGTCGGCGTGGGCCTGGTCGGCCAAAGCGGCGGCACCGGCGCGCTGGGCCGCCCCGGGCACCATGAAGCCGGCGTGCTGGCGGACCTCGCGCAGGAACCTCACCACCGAGGGGTCGCCGGCGTACCACCCGAAACGCAGGCCGGCCAGGTTGCTCCGCTTGGACAGGGAATGGACGGCCAGCACCCCGTCGAGGCCGTCGGCCCCGCCGCCATGCCCGAGGATGGTCCGGGGGGGCCCGTGCCATGTGAGCTCGGCGTAGCACTCGTCACTGGCCACCAGTGCGCCCCGCTCGCGCCCCCAGGCCGCCGCGCCGGCCAGGTCGTCCAGGGCGCCGGCCGGGTTCCCCGGGCTGTTGACCCACAGCACCAGTGCCCGTTCGGCGTCGGCGTCGCTCACCGCGTCAGGCGTCAGGCGCAGGCGGAAATGCTCGTCGACGGGCACGGGCACAGCTCTCAGGCCCCCGAGGAGGGCCCCCATCTCGTAGGTCGGGTAGGACAGCGCCGGGTAAAGCACCGTGTCACGCGACGGGTCGCGCAGGTGCAACCACGCCGGCAGGCCGGCCACCAGCTCCTTGGTCCCGATGCACAAGGCCAGCCCGCCGGGGCCCACGCCCACGCCCAGACGCCGCTGCATCCAGTCCGCCGCCGCCGTACGGGCGACCGACGACCCGGCCGAGGAGGGGTAGCCGCGCGTCGCTCCCCCCTCGTCGGCGCTCGCCAGCGCGGTCAGTACAGCCGGGCTCGGCGGGTCGCACGGGCTGCCCACCGAAAGGTCCACCATCCCGCCCTCCAGGGCCGCCGCCGCGGCACGCAGGGGGTTGAGGCGCTCGTAAGGGTAGGGCGGAGGCCGGAAGCCGGCCGGCGCCTCGGCCGTGACACCGCCCGGGCCCAAGCTCACGGGCTGTCCTCGCCGGTGCCAGTCCTGTCCTCGCCGGTGCCAGTCCCGGCCCCACCCGTGAGGAACGGGACGAACTGCCCCATGGCCGAGTTGGGCAGGCGGATATGGACGGTCATGGCGTCTTCGCCCTCGGTCATGGACAGCACCTCGCCCTCGCGGTGCAGGGCGGCCAGGATTTCGCCCCGGCTATAGGGGATGGAGAGGACGACCTCCTGGCTGGTGCGCCGGAGGTGGCCGGCGATGGCGTCCAGGAGGTCGTCCAGGCCCTCGCCGGTGGCGGCGGAGATCACTACCGCGCCGGGGTGGCGGGCGGCCAGCTTTTTGGCCTCGTCGGGCACCAGGTCGCCCTTGTTGAAGACCAGCAGTTCGGGGATGTCACCGGCGCCTATCTCGCCCAGGACCAGGCGCACGGCGTCCATCTGGTCCTCAGGCTCGGGCGCCGAACTATCGACCAGGTGCACGAGCAGGTCGGCCTCGTTGACCACCTCCAGGGTGCTGCGGAACGCCTCGACCAGCTGATGGGGCAGCTTGCGCACGAAGCCGACGGTGTCCGACACCAGCACGGGCTCACCGCCGGGCAGGGCGAAGCGCCGGGTGCGGGGGTCCAGAGTGGCGAACAACCGCTCGTCGGCCACCACCCCCGCGCCGGTGAGCAGGTTGAGCAAGGTCGACTTGCCCGCATTGGTGTAACCGACCAGCGAGACCGACGCCAGACGGCTGCGCCGTCGGCCTTGGCGCTGGAGCCGGCGCCGCCGGGCCAGTTGGGCCAGTTCCGACTCGAGCTTGTGGGCGCGGTGGACCAGGCGGCGGCGGTCCACTTCCAGTTGGGTCTCGCCCGGGCCCCGGGTACCGATGCGGCCGGCCTGTTGCGACATGGCCACGCCGCGTCCGCGGAGCCGAGGCAGGCGGTACTGCAGCTGGGCCAGTTCGACCTGAGCCTTGCCTTCTTGGGTCCGGGCGTTCTGGGCGAAGATGTCGAGGATGACGGCAGTGCGGTCGATGGCCGTCCGGCCCAGGATCTTCTCCAGGTTACGCGACTGCGCCGGTGAAAGCTCGTCGTCAAAGACCACCGTGTCGGCGTCCGCCGACTCCGAGAGCATGCGCAGGTCTTGGGCCTTGCCCTTGCCTATGTAGGTGGCGGGGTCGGGACGGTCCCGGCGCTGGTGGACCCGGGCCACGACGTCCGCTCCGGCGGTGGAGACAAGCAGCGCCAGTTCGTCGAGGTGGCGCTCGGTCTCGACTTCGGGCGGGGCGCCCGACCACCCGTGGTCCCCGGCGGGCAGAGTAACGCCGACGAGGACGATCTTCTCCCTGAACGCCCTTTCTATAAGGCTCATGGCACCTCCCATGAGCACAGGCCCACACGGCGGCTGGGCCCGCTCAGCAAAGCGGCCCCGTCCGGGCGCAGTTCGACCTCGGCCGCCCCCCCGGGTTGGTTGACTGTCACCTTGGCCCCGACGCGCCCCCAGTGGTGCAGAGCGGCGGCGGCGGCCACCGAGCCCGTGCCACAGGCGAGGGTCTCGCCCACGCCTCGTTCCCAGACCCGCATCGTCAGCTCGTCGCGACCGGGCCCGAGAGCCACGAACTCCACGTTGACGCCACCGGTGGCGGCCCCCACCTCCTGGCTGAGAGCCGGGCCAAGGGCGGCCACGTCCACCGTCTCGGGATGGGGACCGAGCACGACCAGGTGAGGGTTGCCCACATCGACCAGGAGCTGGCCGTGCCCCACGTTGCAGCGCTCCTCCGGCCCGCTGACCCGGGGGGTGCCCATCTCGGTGCTCGCCCACATCCAGCCGTCGTGGAGCTCCCGGACATGAGCCGTGCGCCGGCCGGCCGGGGTGAGCACGCTGATGCTGTCGCCCGGGCGGGCCGGCAGGGCACCGCTGTCGATGGCCGCGTGCACCAGGCAGCGCAGGCCGTTGCCGCTCATCTCGGCCTCGCCGCCGTCGGCGTTGCGCAGTTCGAAGGTCATCTTGTCACCCGAGCCTGCCTCCGCCGGGCCGCCCCGGACCAGGCCGTCGGCCCCGAAGCCGAGGTGGCGGTCGCACACCGCCCGAGCGAGCTCGGCACTGACCGGCCAGGACCCTTCCAGGTCGACGAGCACCAAGAAGTCGTTGCCCAACCCCTCGTACTTGGCCAGGGGCATCGTCGCGGTCATGCTTTCCAGTCTCCCAGCAGCGCAGGCAGTACCGCCAGGGGGTTTTCGGGCGCCCCGAACCAGCGCACCCGGGGGTCCCTCCTCCACCACATGCGCTGGCGGCGGGAGAACTGCCGTGTCCGGCGGGCGGCCTCGGCCACGGCGTCTTCCAACGTGCTCCGGCCCGCCACGTGCGCCAGCAGCTCCCGGTAGCCCAACGCCTGGCGGGCGGTGCGCGAGAGGCCTCCCGGACGTCCGGCCAGCGCCCGCACTTCGTCGAGGAAGCCGGCGTCCATCATCGCCACCAGACGGCCCTCGATACGCCGGGCCAGGACGTCGCGGGGCAGCCACACCCCGGCCAGGCGCCAGCCCGTGGGCGGAAAGGCGTCGACCCCGGGACCGAAACTCGAAAAAGGCCGACCGCTACCCAGCGTCACCTCCAAGGCGCGCAGCACACGGCGGCGGTTACCGGGCTCCGCCCGAGCCGCCCCGACCGGGTCGAGCTCTTTCAGGCGCCGGTGCAGGGCCACCGTGTCCGGTTGCCCGTCCAGCTCGTGCCACAGGTCCGGCCACCGTCCGGGAACGGCAAAATCGTCGATGAGAGCGTGGAGGTACAAGCCGGTACCGCCAACGAAAAGTGCCCGCCGGCCCCGGGCCTCGATCCCGGCCATCACCCGGCGGGCCTCGGCGGTAAAGCGGACGACGTCCCATTCGTCGCCCGGGTCGGCCACGTCGATCAGGTGGTGCGCGACGCCGCCGCGCTCGCCCTCGGGCGTTTTTGCCGTCCCAATGTCCATTCCTCGGTAAACCTGCATGGAATCGGCGCTCACGATCTCCACGTCGCCGAGCTCCAGGGCGGCCAGCACGGCCAAAGCGGACTTCCCGCATGCCGTCGGGCCGACCAGGGCCAGCGGCCCCGGCGCGCCATGACCGGTCGCGCCATGACCGGTCGCGCCATGACCGGTCGCGACGGAGCCGGGCCTGCCACGACCGACGTGGGCGGGGCCGGCCGGTCCGCTCAGTTGGCCATCACCGGGATGAGCTCTCGATGGCGGGGCGGGGAGATGACCCGACCGAGCCTGGCCTTTAGGAAATGGGGGGCGGCGCGCTCGACTACCGCCTCGACCACCATGCCGGCCCGCAGAGGCCCACCGTCCAGGTGAACGAGCTTGTTCTGCCTCGTCCGCCCGGAAAACACGCCGGGGCCGCCCTTTTTGGCCGGGCCCTCCACGAGCACCTCCTCGGTCAGGCCCACCCGGGCCTGGTGGCGCCTCAGAGCGCTGCGCTCCACCACCAGGCGGAGGCGCTCGAAACGGTCGGCGACGACTTCGGGAGGTACGAACTCCTGCGTGCGGGCCGCCGCCTCGGTGCCCGGACGGGGAGAGTAAATGAACGTGTAGGCGCTGTCGTACTCCGCCTCGGCCGCCACCTCCAGGGTCCGTTCGAAATCGGCCTCGTCCTCGCCCGGGAAACCGACGATTATGTCCGTGGTCACGGCCAGGTCGGGCACGGCGGCCCGGGCGGCTGCCAACCGCTCGAGGTACCGCTGCGCCGTATACCCCCGCCTCATAAGGCTGAGCACCCGGTCGCTGCCGGACTGGAGAGGGAAATGCAGGTGCGGGCATACGGCCTTTTCGGTGGCCATCGCCTCGATGGTCTCAGGGCGCAGGTCTTTGGGGTGAGGGCTGGTGAAGCGCACCCGTTCGATCCCCTCCACAGCTGCCACCGCCCTCAGCAGGTCGGCAAACAATGGCCGCGCCCGGGGCGCCCCGGCCGCCGCCCACTGCTCCCCCGTCATGTACGCGTGCGCTCGCCAGTCGTCCGAGGCGCGGGCTTTCAACGCCAGGTCCCGCCCGTAGGAATTGACGTTCTGGCCCAGCAGGGTCACCTCCACGGTGCCGCGGGCCGCCAGTTGGGCCACCTCGGCCACCACTTCGGAAAAGGGCCGGCTCATCTCCCGGCCCCGGACCGAGGGGACGATGCAAAAGGCGCACTTGTTGTCGCAACCGACCTGGACCGTGACCCAGGCGGCAAATGGAAGTTCACGCCGGACCGGCAAAGCCGACGGGAACTCGTCGGCGGCATTAGCCGCCGCCTCCAGGATCTCCACCACCGGGCCCTCGCGACGCGCCCGCTCGAGCAGGGTGGCGGCGTGGCCGACATTATGGGTGCCGAAGACGGCGTCGACCCACGGCGCCCGCTCCATGACCTTGTCCCTGTCTTTTTGGGCCAAGCAGCCGCCAACGGCGATCTGCAGTCCCGGCCGCTGCTGTTTGAGCGCCCGGAGCTGGCCGAGGTTGCCATAAAGACGGTTGTCGGCGTTCTCCCTTATGCAGCAGGTGTTGAAAATCACGACATCGGCGTCCTCGACGCCATGCGCCGCGACCATTCCTTCGGCTTCGAACAGGCCGGCCAGGCGCTCCGAGTCGTGCACGTTCATCTGGCAGCCGAACGTGCGCACCAGATAGCGACGGGGCGGGGCCGCGGGCGTCGGCACCGCTTGTTTACGCTCTGGCGAGGTCACTCCTAGATCGTAGTACCCTCTCGCCTCCCGCCCGGCCGGCGCCGTATTGCAGAAGAGCTATCATTGGCGGCGTCGCCTCGGTTGAGCGGGTCCCCGCCAGCCTGCTCCCGAGGCGGCGTTAAAGCCGGGGCGTTTGCGCCCGGGACGGCGTTGAAGGAGGCACCCATGGTCAGTGATCTTGAAGATGCCCGTCGCCGAGAACCGTCCTACGTCCTCGGCGAGCGGGACATGCTCGAAGCGTGGCTCGAGTTCCACCGCACCACCCTTCTGCTCAAATGCGAGGGACTTGATGACGAGCCCCGCAAGAGCCGGCTCGTCCCCACCTCGAAACTCTCCTTGCACGGCCTGGTGCGTCACATGGCCGAGGTGGAGCGCAGCTGGTTCCGCCGCGTCCTGCTGCGCCAGGCGGACGCCCCCCGGGTACTTCGCCCCGAGGCCAACTGGGACGGCGATTGGGACTCCGACCTCGGTCCCCTGGACCAGGCGGTGTGGGCCGCCGACCTGGCCGCCTGGCAAAACGAATGCGAGCAGAGCCGCCTCGCAGCCGCCTCCCACGCCCTGGACGACACGGGCCTGCGGTACGGAGAACCCGTGTCGCTGCGCTGGATTTACGTCCACATGATCGAGGAGTACGCCCGCCATAACGGCCACGCCGACCTGCTCCGGGAAATGGCCGACGGCGCCGTCGGCTGGTAGGGCGCTGAGGCGTCCCTCGTGCGCTGTTTCGTAGCAGCCTGGCCCAGCGCCGAAGTCGTTGCCGCGCTGGCCTGCCTGCCTCGCCCGAAGAGCGAGCGGTGGCGGTGGTCCAGCGAGGACCAGTGGCACGTGACCCTTCGCTTTTTCGGCGAGCTCAGCCCGGTCCAGGTAGACGAGGCCGCCGCCGCGCTCACCGAGGTGGCCCGGGGACTGCCCGGGGACATCACGGCCCGGGGCGGCCCGGCGACGAGGTTCCTCGGGCCGGGCCTTTTGATCTGGCCCGTTGATGGCCTGGGCCCGGCGGCCGCGCCGGTCGGACAGGCGACCGCCCATATAGGCCAGCCGGTAGCGGACCGGCCGTTTATCGGGCACGTGACGATTGCCCGCGGCGCCCGGGGCGCCGACCTGCGCCAGGCCCCCCATCTGCTGAGCTCGCTCAGCGCGTCCTGGCCGGTGACTTCCTTGGCGCTCGTCCACAGCCAGCTCGGTGCCGGAGGGGCCCGCTACCGGGACATCTACACCGTCTCGCTCGGCTCGTCCCGAGATCAGTCGCGCCCGCCTGGGGGCCCGACCTGAGCCGGGCTTCTTCCCTGGTCCGTGGCCCATCGGTATCCACCACCGAACATATGTTTGCTAGTATCGTGACAGGAGTTACAGTGATGAAGTTACGGCCGGGCCGGACCGCCATAACCGGACCGGACGGCCATAACCGTCACACCCGCTTCGTAGGTTGCTCATAGCACGCCAACTACAGACAGACGACTTGAGGAGGACGGTCCCGGTGGAACGTGAAAAGGCACTGGAGATGGCCATGGGCCAGATCGAGAAGCAGTTCGGCAAAGGCGCCATCATGCGCATGGGCGAGAACAGCCACATGCAGATCGAGTCCATCTCCACTGGGACCCTTTCCCTGGACCTGGCGCTCGGCATAGGTGGCCTGCCCCGCGGCCGCATCGTCGAGCTGTTCGGACCGGAGTCGTCGGGCAAGAGCACGCTGGCCATGCACGTCGTCGCCGAAGCCCAACGCAACGGCGGCATCTGCGCCTACATAGACGCCGAGCACGCCATGGACCCCGTCTACGCCGCCGCCATCGGTGTCAACGTCGACGACCTCCTCGTCTCCCAGCCGGACACCGGCGAGCAGGCCCTCGAGATCACGGACATGCTCATCCGCTCCGGTGCTCTCGACGTCGTGGTCATCGACTCGGTCGCCGCCCTCACGCCCCGGGCCGAGATCGAAGGCGAGATGGGCGACGCCCATGTAGGCCTGCAGGCCCGCCTCATGTCACAGGCGCTGCGCAAGATTACCGCCACGCTTAGCAAGTCCAACACGATCGCCATATTCATCAACCAGCTGCGAGAAAAAATCGGCGTCATGTTCGGCTCTCCCGAGGTCACCCCGGGGGGCAGGGCCCTCAAGTTTTACTCCTCCATCCGCCTCGACATCCGCCGCATCGAGTCCATCAAGGACGGGGCCGAGATCGTAGGTAACAGGACGCGGGTAAAAGTCGTGAAAAACAAATGCGCGGCGCCCTTCAAGCAATGCGAGTTCGACATCATGTACTCCAAGGGGATCAGCCGTGAAGGCTCCCTCCTCGATGTCGCCACCGAGTTCGGGATCGTGCGCAAATCTGGCGCCTGGTACACATATGAGGGCGAGCAGATAGGCCAAGGTCGTGAAAACGCAAAGACGTTCTTGGCCGAAAACCTCGAATTGATGATCGAGATCTCCGAGAAGATCCGCCAGAAAGTAGGAGTGGGCGGGGCCGCCCCCGCCGGCGCCCCGACCGTCGACGACCCGCTCGTCCTCGAAGACTGAGACGCAGCCGGCGCTTACGGGACCATACCGCCGCGGGCTGGCCGCTAATTCGTAAGCCCTTTATGGGCCCCCGCCGTTATCGGCTGGTTATTGGCCCGGCTGAGCCGGGAGGGCCAAGAGCGCCCGGCGCAGGAGGTCGAGCGCCGACGTCGTGGCCACCTCGCGCACGGTAGGCCGTTGTCCTCTCAGGGCCAGCCGGGCCACCCGAGCTCCAGGAGACCCGGCCACGGCGTCGTCGGGCAAGCCGGCCAACCCGACGAAGACCGTACCGGGAGGCTGGTCGTCCTGGGCGGCCGGCCCCGCCACTCCCGTGAGCGAAAGGCCCAGGTCCGCGCCCAACAGGCCCGCCACTCCTAAAGCCATCTCCCGGGCCGCCCGTTCGCTCACCACCGGCCCCGGGCCCACGCCCAGTAGGCCTCTCTTCACGTCGCTGCCGTAGGCGACCACGTCCCCGGCGAACCAGTCGCTGGCGCCGGGGACGGACGTGAGGCGCGCCCCCACCATCCCTCCGGTCAACGACTCGGCCACGGCCAGGCGCAGCCCCGCCCGCACCAGCAAGCGGCCCACCACCAGTTCCAGGCCTTCGGTGTCCACCCCTCCCACCGCCTCGCCCAGCAGGGCGCGCAGCCCGGCCTCTTCGACGTCGAGGGCACGCTCGGCGTCGGCCCCGGCAGAACTCCCTGTGGCCCGGGTCGTGACCCGCACCCTCACCCCCTCGGTAGCACTGGCCAGGAAGGCGATGGTGGTAGGGCTCCCTTCCAACGCCTCCAGGCGGGGCCCTGCTATTTGGGCCACCCTGGACTCGGGCACGCCCCAGACGCGCAGGAACCGGCTACGGATCGTGGCCACCTCTCCGGCCCGCTCCACCAGGTCGGGCACGACGGCGCCGTCCACCATCTCGCGCATCTCGGCCGGCACCCCGGGCACGGCGTAGACCACCTTGTCCCCCCCGGGCCCTTTCACCGGGCAGATGAGCCCGGGGGCGCTGCCGATGACAGGCTTGATGGTCAGGGCCCCGACGGGCACGTCGGCCTGCTTGTAATTGGTGTCAGGGACGTCCCGGCCCCGGAAGCGTTCCTTCAGCCCCACCACGATCTCGGGGTCGCGCACGAGCGGGACGCCCATGACCTCGGCGATGGCCTCCCGGGTGATGTCGTCCTGGGTGGGGCCCAGCCCGCCGCAGCAGATCACGGCGTCGGCCCGGTCCAGGGCCACCCGCAAGGCGGCGACCATGCGAGCGTGGTTGTCGCCCACCTTGGCCTGGTAAAAACAGGCAATACCGGCGGCGGCCAGGCGTTCGCCTATCCAGGACGAGTTTGTATCGACCACCTGGCCCATGAGCAGCTCGCTGCCGATGGCCAGGACCTCACAGTCCATCCGCCGGGCCTCCCTACGTGCTCGTGGCCACGGCCCGGCGCCCCGAGCGGGAGTCGAGCAGGTACTGGGCGGCGCTGGCCCACGCCAGCACGACCGCCAACCACAGGGCGGCATGCGAGAAGGTGAGCCGCGAAGGCCACGCCACCGGCAGGAGCAGGAGGGCCACTGTGAAAAACTCGACCAGGGTCTTCAGCTTGGCCACCTTGCGAGCGGGGACGCTCACCCCTCGTTTGGCCACGACGACCCGGTAAGTGGTGATCACGACCTCCCGCCCGGCCAGCAGGGCTACGGGTAGGAAGGCGACCTTGTCCAGCGACACCATGGCCGCCAGGGCGCCCAGCACCAAGAACTTGTCCGCCAGAGGGTCGAGGAAGGCGCCCGAGGCGCTCGGGCCCCGGCGCCGGGCCAGCCAGCCGTCGGCGAAGTCGCTGAAGGCCAGGACGGTCCAAAAACACACCGCCCCCCACGAAGGCGTCGCCCGCAGGATGATGACCACCAGCACGGGCGTGGCCACCAGGCGGGCCACGGTCACCCCGTTGGCGGCCGTCTTCAGGCGCCAGGGCGAGGCAACTACGGCATTGTCGGTCACTACCTTGTCGGTCACTACGGCATTGTCGGTCATGCCGTCACCCCGACGCCGACGCGGCTCGCCACGGGCACAGCCACCAGGTCCGGGCCCATGGCCCCGGTTATCTCCAGCTGCGCCCAGCTGCCCACGGGCAGATGGGCGGGCACGGTGATGATCCCGTCGATCTCGGGCGCCTCCCGGTGGCTGCGGGCCTGGCCGGGCTCGTCCACGAGGGCCAGGCACCGGCTGCCCACGAGGGCGTTGCGCTTGCCCGCGGTTATGACGTCTTGGGCCTCGGAGCACTCCCGCAACCGCTCGGCCACCAGTGTGGGCGCGACGTGGCCGGCCAGCCTGGCCGCGTACGTCCCCTCCTCGTTGGAGAAGGCGAAGAAACCGGCCCAGTCGAGCTGCGCCTCGTCCAGGAAGGCCAAGAGGGCGTCATGGTCCTCCTCGGTCTCTCCCGGGTAGCCGACGATAAACGAAGACCGCAGTGCCGCCTCGGGGAAGCGACGGCGGATGGTGGAGATCTTCTCCAGGAAGCGGGCCCCGTCGCCGAAGCGACGCATCCTGCGCAGCAGGGGCCGGGAGACATGCTGCAACGACAAGTCGAAGTACGGGCACCCGCTCTCGCCCACGGCGTCGATGAGCTCGTCGGTCAGGCCGGAGGGGTAGATATAAAGCAGCCGGGCCCGTTCGGCCCTTTCCCGCACGGCGCGCAGCAAAGAGACGAGACCGTCGTCGGCCGAGCCCCCCGCTAGCGACTTCCCCGGCAACGGGACCACATTGGCGCCCGTCCTGGAGATGTCGCGGCCCCACGAAACGAGGTCCTGGGCCACCAGGACGACCTCCTGGGCGCCGAGCCCTTCGACCTCGGCCAGCACGGCGGCCGCCGTCCGCGACTGCTGAGGGCCCCGGAAGGAAGGAATGGCACAAAAGCCGCAGTGGCGGTCGCAGCCTTCGGCGATCTTCACGTAAGCCCACGGGGCCCGCGCCGGCGGGCGGGGCAGGTTGAGCAGATCGAAACTGGGCACCGGGCGGGCATCAGCCGCCACCTGGCGGGGGCTGCGGACCAGCCTCACGGGGGCCGATGGCGGCGCCGAGCCGTTGGTGCACAAGGTGGTCACCGGTACGCCGAACCCGGCCACCTGGTCCACCTCGGGGAGGGCATCGGCCAGCTCCTGGCCGTAGCGCTCGGCCATACAGCCGGTCACGGCCAGCTTCGCCCCCGGCTTTTTCAGCGCCGCCAGTTGCAGCACAGCGCCGATCGACTCCTCCCGGGCCGCCTCGATGAAAGCGCATGTGTTGACCACTACCAGGTCGGCTTGGCCGGGGCGGCTAGCCGCCCGGTAGCCTTCCGATTCCAACAAGCCGATGAGCTTGTCGGAGTCGACCTGGTTCTTGGGGCACCCCAGCGTTTCCAACCAATAACGGGGCATCCTGACCAGCGTACCGGGCGAGCAGTAGGCCGACCTGTTCGTGGAGGGGCCGTTGGCCACCTTTTCAGAACAACTCTTGCACCACGGTCCCCCCAAGGTCCGCCTCCAGCTCGAGCACCTCGCCGTCCAGGCCGAGCTGCGCCATCAGGGACCGGGCCGAAACCGCCACGGCGCCGGCGTCGTCGACGTTGCATATCCCGAGCACACTGGAGCCCGCGCCGGACCAGCACGAGGTGAGGGCGCCCGCCTCCCTGAGCCCGGCCAGCAGCTCGGGGGCTTCGGGGAACAGCGGCCGGCGCTGGTCCTGGTGCAGCCGGTCATCACCGGCGGCGGCCAGGAGCTGGGTGTGATCGGCCAGGCCGGCCACGAGCAGCCCGAGACGACCGAGGTTGAAGGCGGCGTCCTCGTGAGGGACCATCTCCGGCAGCGTGCCCCGGGCCCGGGACGTGGCCAGCTGTTTGTCGGGCACGACCACCACGAAGCGGATGTCGGGGTCGAGGCGAAGGTGACGGGCCACGGGAGCCCCGTCGACCACGGCCGCCACCACCAGGCCGCCCATGGCCGACGCCGCCGCGTTCTCGGGATGGCCGTCTACGGCGAAGCCGTAGGTGAACGGGTCCTTGGCCCCCGCCGCGGCGGCCGCCGCCACGGCCAGGGAGGCAGACGAACCGAGGCCCCGGGCCACGGGGATCTGAGAGCGGACGCACAGCTCGAAGCGGTCGTGACCAAGAACCTCGGCCGCCACCCGGGCGGCCAGGTGGGACGGCCCGGCGGCCAGATTGGCGCCATGGCCTTCGGCCACCACCAGCAGCCCTTCGGGCCGGGAAGTCAGCTCCACTTCCACGTAGAGCTTGAGCGCTACGGCCAGGGCATCAAAACCCGGTCCGATGTTGGCCGACGAGGCCGGCGCCCTGGCAATTCGGTGCACGCTCGCCCCTATGCCTGGCCGAGCGGTGCTCTGGAGGGAGAGCTCAACGGTCCTCGAGCTCTTCGGCGGTCATGAGCACGGCGCGCGCCTTGGAACCCTCGGAGGGGCCTACCACCCCCCTCTGCTCGAGCAGGTCCATGAGGCGCCCGGCGCGGGCGAAGCCCACGCGCAACTTGCGCTGGAGCATCGACGTGCTCCCGAGCTGGCTTCGCACTACCAGTTCCATGGCCGTTTCCAAAAGGTCGTCGTCGTCCTCGTTGCCCTCGCCGGGGCCGCCGTTGCCTGCCTCAGGCCCTTCGACGCCCTCAACATAGGATGGGCCCGATTGGCGCCGCCAATGCGCCACCACTTTGCGCACGTCCTCTTCGTCCACCCACGGGCCCTGGAGGCGCCGGGCGTGGCTGGACGACGCCGTCAGTAGGAGCATGTCCCCCTTGCCGATGAGGCGTTCAGCCCCGGGCTGGTCCAGCACGACGCGGCTGTCCGCCAGCGACGAGACGGCGAAGGCCAGGCGCGAGGGAATGTTGGCCTTGATGAGGCCGGTTATGACGTCGACCGATGGGCGCTGTGTGGCCAGTACCAGGTGGATGCCGACGGCGCGGGCCATCTGGGCGATCCGGCAGATGGATTCCTCCACGTCCCTGGCCGCCACCATCATTAGGTCGTTGAGCTCGTCGACGACCACCAAAATGAACGGCAGGCGCTCGTAGCGGGGTGGGCTCTCCGGTCCAGCTGGCTCCGCCCTGCCCAGGCTCGCACCGGCCGGGCTCACTGTGGCCGGGACGGCGCCCTCGCTGTCGGCGCCCGTGCTACCGGGGGCCGTGCCCTCGAGGTCGATGTCGTCGAGGCCGATCTCGTCCGGCCCAAACTCGCCTGGGCCGATCTCGTCCAAGCCATCGTCCGCCACCCCCATTCTGTCCAGGTCACCCCGGTCCCAGGCCGCGTTGTAACCGGTTATGTCGCGCATGCCGACCTCGGCCAGCAGGTCGTAACGCCGCTCCATCTCCGTCACGGCCCAGCGCAGGGCATTGGCCGCTTTCTTGGGGTTGGTCACCGGCGCGGTGAGCAGGTGGGGCAGGCCGCTGTAATGGCCCAGCTCCACCCGCTTGGGGTCGACCAGGATCAGGCGCACCTGGTCGGGGGTGGAGCGGATGAGGACCGACGTCAACATCGAATTGATGCAGGACGACTTGCCCGACCCGGTGGACCCGGCGATGAGCAGGTGGGGCATTTCGGCCAGGTTGACCAGCACCGACCGCCCGGCGATGTCCCTTCCGGCGGCTACCTCCAGGGGGTGGCGGGCGGCGGCAGCTTCGGGGGACGACAGGATGTCGCCGAGGTTCACGGTCTGGCGCTGGCGGTTGGGGACCTCGACACCTATGGCCGAACGCCCCGGGATCGGCGCTATCAGCCGGACGTCGGCCGCGGCCAGGGCGTAGGCGATGTCTCTTTGCAGGGCGGTGACCTTTTGCACCTTGACGCCGGGGCCCAGCTCCAGTTCGTACCGGGTCACGCTCGGGCCCACGGTGGCCCCCACCAGTCGCGTCTCCACGCCGTGCGCAGCCAGGGCCCCCTCGAGGGTCTGGCCCAGGATCTCCACCTGGCGGCGGTCGACGTCGGTCTGGCGGGAACGGCGGAGCAGGGCTACGGGCGGCAGGCGCCACATGGGCTTGGGCCGCTTGGGCAGGGCCAGGTCGATGGCCAGCTGCTCGGCGCGGACCGCCGGCGACGCCACCGCTACGGCCCCCCGTCCCGCCCCGACCACTGCGCCGTCCTCCGCGCCCTCTACCTCCTCGTCGCCACCATCCGCGCCGACGTCCGGGCCCCCGGCCAGGCCGGCCCAGTTGAAGCCCGGTCTCGGGCCCGCACCGGCCGTCTGTCCGGCCGTCTGTCCGGCCGCCTGTCCCGTCGCCTGTCTGGGCCCGGGACCGTCGGCCACCAGGACGTCGACATCGCCGTCGGCCGCGCCGACAACGGCGGCTTCGTCCGCCGGGCCGGTCGTACCACCCCGCCTGGGTGTTGT
>Ga0182012_10000418_pt1 | contig 48214 bp, 59 predicted proteins | sample 612S2SmetaG_FD_120486 | JGI IMG/M metagenome (GOLD analysis project Ga0182012, IMG submission 120486) | Permafrost microbial communities from Stordalen Mire, Sweden - 612S2S metaG | ecosystem: Environmental > Terrestrial > Soil > Wetlands > Permafrost | place: Sweden: Stordalen | collected... | reverse complement strand
CTTGTATGTCGGTGACCATCTTTGGTGCGCCTTGCGGCGCGACCTTTATGGTCGTGGATTGAAGTTGTCGTCGTCGGTATTTTTAATTGTCGTTGGCTGGGCGTTTTAATTGTCGCCAATCAGAGTGAGCACCGGATTTGGGGACGTCTGGTTTGATAAGCGGTGAGGGAACGGGCAGAAGCCTCTGAGTCAGTGCTCGCGCTCATCCCTGACTTTACACAGCGAGAGGCAGTCCAGAAATTTACCGTTTTATGGCACCTGAGCCCCTGGTGGCCCAGATCACCGTTTGGACGTGACTATGTCAAGATGATTCAGCACGCAAAACGGTTCGGAAGGGTAGAAATGAATCGCGAAGTGGCTCTGAAAATGGTATTGGCGTTGGTGGGGTTGCTATTTTTGGCGCTAGCTTATCCCTTGATTATATTCGTTCGGCAAGATCCGTCGTTGTCCATGATGTTCAGTCTTTATGTCACGCTCGGCTTTTTCTTGCTCATCGCCATCCGCGACCCATACGCAAGTCGCAGTGTGATCGCCTTTACAGCATGGTCCAGCCTCGCTCATGCAGCCGTGATGGGCACTCAGGCACTGCGAAACATAGTTCCACATGAGGAATTGATCGGCGTGGTGGCCCTTGTCGTTATCGGAGTGGCATTAATCACACTCGCGCCCGCAAGGCCGCGTGCCATAGCCGCCCTCGGATAGTTGCCACAGCGGACGGATGAGGGAAGTGGACCTTACGGCGTGAGCCCCACTCGATCCGAGTAACACAAAGGACCGGTTATGGAAAAGAACGGCGGGCTCGGTCACAGCCCGAACGCAGAAGTATACCGGACAGCACCATGGATTATCAACCGCTCGCGACCGCATGACGGCTGTTACCTTTGTCGGTGCTTGCGAGGTGGTCCTGTGCGCCGAGCTGGGAATCATGTTAAGCAAAGATTTCTAACCAACCTTCTTTACCAGAAATCGCGGCCTCTATTCCTTACATGCTTCCGTTTGTCAATCACCACCTTCACTCGCGTGCTGATACCTGAGAGAATGACAAATTTAATAAAGCATTTCTCCGCGCGGGTGCGGTATCTACCACTGGAGCCAAAAAGGAGTGCCCCAATCAATGATCGACATAGAGTTAATCCAAGAGCGGCCACCGTCATCTGAGAAGAATGGCGAGCTGCTCGACGAACGACTGGCTGAACGTACCCTAGGACGGCCACCGCGAGGTATGGCAGTTGAGATGACCGCTGTCTTGGTCCCCGATGATTTGATGCCATTGCTCTTGTCAGATGATCCGACCGCAGGACGGTTCATCCCAACCCTGAAGGTGAAGCTGTGCTCCCGTCGCAGCGACAACCTGAAGCTTTTGGCGATACAAAAAGACCATACAGCCCTTGGCACAGTTATGCTGATTCTAGACTCAGGCGGTCTCTTCGTGACGGGAGTAGCCAAAGTGGAATATATATTCAACGCTAAAGCCCGTGAGTTTCTCTTCAGGGAAGCTGATTTAATTAGGGCTAGGGTGCTGCCACATTTGATGAAGCACTGTTCGTCTAATAACTCTTCAGAAATGCGAGCAGCTTTGAAAAAGGCTGTTACTTTGATTGACGAAGAGCCCAACCTGTCGCTGGTGACGGGCGGATTCAACAGCGGCTATGTGAACTAGAGCGTTAGGCATTCCAGTCCATCTACGCATTCGTCCCTCTAAGCCGGGCTTCTAACTATATTTATGCAAGAAGTCTTTGCGGCCCCACCATGCTATTCAGGTGGGGCTTCTTTTTCCTGCCACCGCGCCGCCGAGGTGAAGAAGTTGAACAATCCGGCTGTCCGGTGGAGTCTTACCGTATTCTCGCGTGGCGCGGCACTCTATAACCTTGTGATCGGTTGGTGCGGGGGTTGCGTGGGATGCGGGGGCTACCGCATCGACGATTCGAAAAAACAGTTTTGTTTATGAGTGCGCCCGCACTCTTGGCGCGGCAACACGGGATGACTGTCTAAACTTGGCGGTCGGGTCGGACCATGTGCCATCCAGTCGAATCATTGAAAAGGCGCTGGCCAACCGCTGACACAGCCGCAGGTGGCACGTCTTGCCGCATTGCCGGTCGCGCTTTTCACGCAGCCCTTTTTAGCGGCGCATCGCCCGGCGAGCCGTCTTAGCGACGAAATCTTCTACTTTCCAATAACGCCACTACACGGCCACTGACGAACATTTGCTATGGAAAGCTCCGAAAAACCGATAGAAAGAACACGGCAACGGCTAGTGGCTCAAGAGGGACAATCTTTCGCGTGCCTCTGCCTTTTGCGCCTCTTCAAAGCCGCCCTCGCCGATGGTAATGCGGGCCGCCAATCGCCAATCATATGACAATGAAGGGGAGAGAGCGCCCAGTGAGTTCATATAAGAGAGCCATCGCGTCGGCCTTTTGCTTCATTCCTCTATTAGTGGCATCTTCCCCAGTCCGGCATTGGACCCAAACTTCGACCGAAACCCTTTGGCGAGGAAGATATACGAACTGCGATAAGGGCTACTCGGTTGACCTTCCTGCCGGAGTTGTGGCTCACGACACGCTGCCACCCAGTCCGAATGATGGATTCATCATCTCGACCCTATCGGCGGGAACGACCGATCCGGTAACGGCCACACGCCCTGGATTTCTTGCAGCATTTAATCAGTACAATTCGGGCGACTGGCGTGGCCCTCAAGCGTACCTTGATTGGGAATTGGCTCAGACACGAAACGCGCAGATCACCAACACCCGCCACCTAGCATTCCACGGGCTCCCAGCGTTCGAAGCGGAATACAGCGCTGTCGTAGACGGGCGCAGCACATGGTACAGAGTACTCATCGTGTTTCGGGACAAGGATGACCTCATTTACGAGTTAATGCTGTCCACCCTGACACGCGACGATGTCCGTGGCACCCGGCTATACCGCGCTATCAGGTCGGGGTTCCGCATCTTTCCGATACCGCTAGGGGAATGCGTAAACCCATAAGGGCGGATCGCGGTCAGTAAACGTGATTATCGGACAGTGGCGGTTACGGCTGACGAGATGCTGTGAAGTAGCATCGACAGCGCATTCTATTCTGGAATCGATGGATGACCTGCGCCACAATCTAGATGTTCTTGGTTTCTCGATGGTGCCTGATCTTCTCGATCCCGATGAGATCGATAGCCTCATCGCGGCTTTGTCCGCCGTGGATGCGAGCGATGCCGTCCGCAAAAGAGGCGGCGTTTATGCGATCCGAAATCTGCTTGCGATTGTTCCGGCAGTCGCTCGACTCGCAACATCAGATAAGCTCGTCAGCCTCGTCCAGTCCGCTCTGGGAAAGGACGCCTTCGCCGTGCGGGGCACCTTATTTGATAAGACGCCTGACGCCAATTGGCTGGTGCCTTGGCATCAGGATCTGACGATTTGTCTGAAGCAACGAATTGATGCCGCAGGTTTCGGGCCGTGGACAATCAAAGCTTGCGTCCATCACGTTCAGCCGCCGATAGCCATTCTTGAGGCCATGCTGGCAGTTCGGATACACCTGGATGATTGTAATGAACGGAACGGTGCCTTGCGCATTTTGCCCTCAACCCATCACTCTAGTCGCTTCACCGCTGAGCAAGTCGATTTCGCGCAGCGGTCCAACTCGCCGGTGACCTGCTCCGTCAGACGCGGTGGTGCCGTTTTGATGAAGCCGCTCGTTCTACATGCATCTTCCGCGGCGGTCGAGCCCGCGCATCGACGCGTCATTCATATCGACTACGCTCTGCCCACCCTGCCGTCCGGGTTGGAGTGGTTCGCCGAATGAACCTGTCGTGACTGGCCGAGAGCGAAGGCGTTTCGTTCCCCATTTTTGCCTATTGACATTCGCGTCAGTCACAGCCCAAATCATCAAGAAAAGTTGCCGTTTCCGTTATTTGATCGGCGTCATTTCAAGCTCCTCGTGGATAACGAATCTTAGTGTCAGCCAAACATCTGGTGTTGTCCAAGAGATAAGCTGTTGGGCTTTGTTAAGCGGCCTTACCATTCCCATGGAATTCGTTTCGATTTCGTCGCAAGAAATGTATGCAAGTGTAAGCTTTTCCAAAACCAGACGGTACAAGTCGCCGACTGTCCGAATCGATTCACACTGATCGTCCGGTAGCTCAACCGCGAACACTTCTTCCGTGCGCATTACGAGTTCAACGAAGTCCAAGCCCATCAGGTCCATGATGTCGCACGGCGACGGGGATCGCTACAGGGTCGGCTGCTTTTCGCTCGCGGCTGATAGACGCCGACACCGGACACTGAGACCGGCGACGAACCAGGGCGGCGACGTTAACCGTTGTACTGCGCGGCTCGCTCTCACTCTTAGCTCAGAGCCGCCGAATCTCCCGTTCTAGCTCTTCAAGAAGTGACTCCAGAGCATCAGCGTCGGTTGACCACCATTCCTTCGACCGGCAGGTGTCAAGAACTCTATGTGATTGTGACGCGAGTTCAACGACAAAGGGCTTGACCGCAGCCTCACCGGTACTCACCTCGCGATCCCGAGCAATCATTCTGAATTTGAGCATTCCGAATGATCTAGCAACGTCAACGGCATAAGGACCATCCATGAAAGGAACCCGTGTTTGCATATCTTCGTTATGGATGACCTTCAAGAGTGCACCTGCCCACCAACACAAGAGCACAACAACAAAGTCACTCCAACCAACTTGCGGGAATGCATCGCCCTCGGTAACCAGCCAAACACCGCCTATAGCCGGGCCGCCTTGGCGGAACTCAACATTTTCGGCATCCACGACCAAGAGAGTGTCGGTGCTCACTGCCCCACGATAGTCCATCCGACTTCTGCTTTCAACTTTTAAGACTGGGAAATATGTACAGCAAACGGGACTCACGGTGGCGTAGTGAATGGTAGACGCCGATATCGGACAGTGGGAGCGGGTGCGGCGTCGGCGTTGACGTTCTCACTTGGATACAACGACGACTTCATTAGCCTGCTTTCGGCGGCGAAACACAAGCTTGTGGGACCGGACTAAAGAACCGCCAGCGAACCCGCGCCGTCACTTGGTGGACTCGAAACGCCAATACCGACAGTGGAAAATCTGCCGGACAGACCATCGGCAGCTCATCGCAGGTAGAGGTGGATCGATATGCGCCTGCTGATAGAAGCAATTGAGGTACTTTCACGATGATATCGTCATAAATTGGATCGACAACCTGGGGCATTTAGTTGTCTGGAGGTGACGTGGGAGCATTTCTTTTGTGGACGGCGCTCCTGTTGTTTGGCTTTCGGGCTGAGGCTAACGAGGCTAAAGGGTGGCTGACTGACGGACAGACACGTGATGTGGTTGCAGCAACGGTACACTCCCGATTTCCCGAACCCTGCTACAGCATGTATCACAACGAACACCTCGAAGGTTCGGTTGTCAGTTTTCGCAGCAATTCCCCAAACGAGGGCGCTTCGGTCTATTTTTACCGTGTCGCAAGCGATGACTGCGATTATATTGCGCTTGAGGACGGCAAGCCCGTTCGACGGAAGCTTGTAACAATGGACTGCTGCGAGTACGGGATCGTAGCCGTGGACCGCTCGACAGCGAAGAGCTATTGGTTTACCCAAGAGGAGGGTGCGGACGTATTTGAAAAGTTTGCAAGAGATGAGCACATGCGTCCCGACTTGCCCGCCTCCCGCTTGTTCGTCGCATTTTACCGGGAGATCGTCTGGGGTGACTCCGATGAAAAGGAAATCACGAGTCTGGAACAACTTCGAAAATCCGTCCAGCGCAATTTTGAATCTGCCTATTCCCCGTACGACAAAGACAGAGTCTGGGAGCGGAAATTCGAAATTTGGTGGCGCAGATTTCTGTCGAGGAATTCGCAATTGACTTTAGGAACGACCTACGAGCCAATTAGCGAGGGGACTAGAGTTCGCGGGTTTAGTTTGAGCGGCTTCAAGTTGACAGTTCCCCGGAGCGACGGGCCACCGAAAGGTAAACCAACGCTGTCTCAGTGGACGCTCCTCATCAAGTCGGATGGAACGGTTGAGCGTTTGCCATCAAAGGCCATCTACTCGAACCGGTGAGGTTCGGCATCATCACTTTTGACAAATTTTCTTCAAGGTGACGACAAAGTCACCTAAGTCGGCCTGTCTTTCCCATTTGACGGGGGTTGTGGCTGAAATACGCCGTTATCGTACAGTGGAAGATCCACTGGGAGAAGATGCGCTTACCTCGACCATTTGCGCTTAGCGCGATAGTTTGCACAATGGTAGCGCTCGTTCTTGCGGCTCTCATTTTGCGTCCGGTAATGGTTGCAAACTCGCTTCGCAATGAGATGCTTGAGTTTATTGAGGGACCATTCTCCGAGCAGCGTCTGAGGGAGTGGGCTGCTCGTCACGCTGCCACGCTCAAGTGTGACGGCACCACGTGCGAGGCTGATGCCACCGTGTATAACTGGCCTCTCCACGTCTTTGGGCTTGCACCGGAAACAAGGTTCAATGCAGAGATCGATACGAACCATGGAAACCTAGCGCAAACTGTGTTAAATCTTTCCAACATCAGTTATTCGGACAAGCCGAAAGGAGCTGCTACGATGCTCCTGGTGCATTTCACTCGTGACGGGGATACAGAGTCGAAAGTGGGCGCTCACGGTGTCCACGTTGGACAAGAGCCTATTGGCAAACTACCAACGGTTGTTTATTCGGTCGATTTGAACGCGGCCCCGCACAACTTGGCTTTGGCCTATGACATCAATGTGTGGTGCTTGGCGCGAATCGGGGGCTGTACTGGCCCTCAACAGGCACCAGAAGTGTGGACGCTACGAAGGCGGAAATAATTTGCTAGCGATCCTCGCTGAACAAAGAAAACTGGCACCTTAAAGCAACTTTAAGTTTCTGGCCAATTTAAGTTGTGGCTGAAACAGGCCGATATCGGACGACACCATCGTTCTTAACAGCGGGACCGTCGTGGGGCTGGCCAGCTCGCCAATACACCAAGTTCATCCGCAACCCGAACAAAGGTGACCGCGTCCGACTCGGTTTCAAAGGCCAGGGTGAAAGGGTGGCCGAGAATCAATTCGTCCACTAGGTTCTTCGCTTGAGCCAAGTCCAAGTGTCGCGTTCCAACCGTTCGTATGAGCTTAATGAACGAGATTGATTTGAACCCGGCTCGCCAACCGTTCACTTCCACGTTGGTCATCGATTGTTCCACCGATACTAAGAGCATCGTTCCTTCATCATAAACGCGCTTGCCGCAAAATGAGCGCTACACCATAGGCAGCGGGGATGGAGCCCGCTGTCAATGAAACGTGGAAAAACAAAGCAGAAGAGCGCCCCCAAGCGGGTGCTCCGGCTGCCGGATCTAGATCACGCAAAGCTATCGGTGTTGAACACTTTACGCTCACCAGAATCCGAGCGGGCCTATCGCTTCGCCATTGATGATTTCATTTCTTGGTACTTCTCTGAACCGCGCATTGCCTTCAATAAAACGGTTGTGCTTCGGTACAGAATCCAACTGGAGGCGAAACACTTGGCACCGTCTACCATCAACCTGCGATTGGCGGCTGTTCGGCGATTGGCTTATGAAGCCGCCGACGTTGGCTTGCTCAGCCCGGATCTTGCTGCCGGTATCCGACGCGTTAAGGGCGCAACCCGACTTGGTATTAGGCTGGGCAACTGGCTCAGCGCCGAACAGGCGAAGCAGTTGATACGTTCCCCGGATCAAGCGAAGCTGGGAGCCAAACGCGATCACCCGATCCTGGCCATTCTTCTTGGTTGCGGACTGCGCCGGTCGGAAGCGGCGCGGCTTAATGTCGAGCACCTTCAGCAGAGAGATGAAACCTGGGCCATCGTTGATCTGTTCGGCAAGGGTGGTCACGTTCGCTCGGTGCCGGTGCCGGACTGGGTGAAGCGGGCCCTCGACTCTTGGCTTGCCAGCGCCAAGGTTGAATCGGGACGGCTCTTTCGGTGTGTGAGCAAAGGTGGCAGGGTGTGGGGCACGCAAATCAGTGAGAAAGTGATTTGGCATGTTGTCAGGAAGTTCGCGGCTAGGGCGAATCTTGGCAAAATTGCGCCCCATGACTGTCGCCGGACCTGCGCCCGGTTGTGTCACGTAGCAGGTGGAGAATTGGAACAGATCCAATTTCTACTTGGGCATGTCAGCGTTCAAACAACGGAACAGTACTTGGGCTGCAAGCAGCGGTTCCGGTCGGCGGTGAATCACCATATTGGTTTGGAGCCGGATTGAAACACCGGCTCCACGTTTGCGGGAGATTCTCATTGTCCAGAAAACACACATCGGACACTAAGGCGAATCGCTGTTTGGGCAAAGAGTACGCAATTGACCTAAAGATCTCTGTCCTCGTGCTCAGTGCTACGTTAAATGACAAGAGTGGGTGTTCAGCATGGGTCACGCGAATCGAGTGGTTGGATATCTAGCTAGCGTTGCAACGGCCTCGCTATTTTATGTGGTGTGGTTAATGGTGCGCTTTGGGTTCGTTCCACATGAAGGCGGACGCGTTGGCGACTTCTTATCATCTTTTCGAGTAGCGGCATTCATTTGGGTTGTTAGCGGTATGGGTGCAACATTCGTTTTGATGACTCTTCCGTGGTTTTTGGCTGTGCGGGCCTATGGTCGGCTCCAATCTTTTCCCCTGATCTACTTTCTGCTCTTTGGTTCGACGACCGCATTTTTGATTGGGTGCGGGGCTACATCCATGGTTCCCAGACCTCGATTCTTTCGAGATGATACGTTTTTGGGAGGATTCATGAACGTCGCTCAAGGCGAGGGCTTTTGCCTTCTGCTGACTGGGTTCGTCTTCGGACTTACATTCTGGCTGGTCAGCGAACGTCTACGCCCTTCACGTTGTATCAAGGCTTCGTAGACAGCTAGACAGTTACCGTTGAAAGACGCGCATACCGGACACTGACCCCTTCAGAAGCATCCCTTACGTCAATCAACCTGACCATCGGATGCGGAGCAACGAAAACACTTGTCCGACCGCCATTCCGACGCCAGCACCCAGAACCAGAGCGAGCATGATGGTGGCAAAGGGTTCAAGCCAAGTAGGAGGTCCCCCTTTGACGACTGCGTTTGGCGTGTACAAAGTAGTTTTGTGAGGCCACACTGTTTCTACCATCGCCGAAATTGGCCTTTGAATGGTCGCGGTGAGCGGACCCACGACAGGAAGCTCGATGTGAGTCAGGCCGGACGCGACCATGGAAACGCCGATAATCAGCGCCGTCCCCAGACCAAACGGCAAGCCCAAGTCAACATGGATCTAGAAACGGTCATTCTCTCTTCTTAGCATGTGCATAGTTATGGCTTGTTGTTGGAAGACGTGCTTACCGGAAACAACTTGGTCAGATTGCCGCGACCCATTCTGACAATGCCGCCTTCCACTTTGAATCCCGCCTTCGATGCAGCCAGAGGTCAGGCTTACGATCTGTTCCACCTACAGTTGCGGAAACAGATTCAATGCTGTCGATACCTTTGTAACCGGTCCCATAATCCGAGACAAAAAACATCTTGAGCGTTTCCTGAAGACGAGTGGCAGTCCAGGCTTCACCAACTGCATACCAATCGGGTGATACCTCAAGCTGGACTGGGTTCGACCATCCCCTGCTGCTCAGTGCAGCGAATATGTCATCCCGGTGCCACGGCTTCAGCATCTTGTTTCAAGTCTGCCACGTCTCCGGCTGGTAGACGCCGTTATCGGAAAGTAACGCCACTGCGGTCAAGATGCCGCGCCATCACTTTCGTGCTCTTCGTACTGGCGGCAAAAGCTTAAACAATGGGCTAAGCGGTAGAATTTTATAAAGTGTGGACGTTAGGTCATGCCGTTCGGGAAATCGAGCGATCCCATCATCAGGTCACTATTGAGGAGACGGCAACGACTGGAGCGGCAGTTATTTTCTGGACGATTACCATTTTGTCGCTCATTCTGATCTTTCCCAATGTTATTCACCGCAGGGATTTTGGTGCTTTGTTCCTCCTGCCCGTGCCTTTGTACTTTTCGCTCTTCGGACTTTACGCAGCAGTGAGATCGTCATTCGTTGCAGATCGTGCGCATGGAATTCTCATCGTCAAACGCCAAATCGGCCCATGGTCTTTTCAAAAAATGTACAAGTCTGAAACGATTGATCTAATTTATGTCCGACACACAATCAAGGGCAGCGGGCTGGCAGTACACTTCAAATCGGGTAAAAACAAAGACCTAACGATGTCGTTGGACTCCCAAGCTGACATCGAAAGCGCCGCTGCTGCGCTAAATCACTTTCTGTAGAACAATGAGAGTCTTTCGGCTGGGTGATGGACTGGCCGGTGGACTAAGTGGTTGATAGACCGATATCGGAAACTAGTCAGTTAAGATCACCCTGCCTAATTTTGACAACATGAATTTCATGGCGCACACGAAGAGTTGGACATGGTCAGGCTTCCCATACGGTTGCGTCCTCTTTGTCTTCGCCACGGGTAGTGCTGGCTCGGGACGCGGCACCTATTTGCCCTTCAAGATTTATGGTGGGCCCCTGTGTTGGTTCCAATGCTGGGACTGTTCATGGCACCGGTTTGGTGGGTATTGGTTGGGAGAATGCTGGCATCCCAACGTCACCGGGCGGCTGTGATTATGTTGATCGTGCACGCAGCAACCGTAGCCTTGGTGCTCTACGGTGCTCCAGGGGAGCATCGCGAGGAGGAATGGCGTTACATTCGAATTGTGGAACGTGCGCTCCCTGGAACGATGTGGGGCGGAATCATTTTGTACGCGGTCGGCCAACTCGTAGCTTGGTGGGTCACAATTGCTGGCGCTATACGGCGAACTCCATCAAGAGAGGTGACCTAAATCCCGCAACCATTTTCCTTGGATTTTGGGTTTAGGATCGCGGTCGAAATACGCCGTTACGGGACAGAACCGGGCGCGTCTAGGCGTCTTCCTTGAGCCATCCTTTCCACTCCGCCTCAAAAGCTTCTAGCCATCGCTCCAAAACTGAGTAGTACCTGTCCGCTGCGATCCACAGATCACGAATGGTCCGGGGATCGTGAAGGAAGTCGCTTCCAAACTTGAACGCGATCAGACGTACTTGATCACCAACATCGAACTGGAGCACATAACTCCCATCGTCAAAAGCTTCGTCGCCATCTGGTGCCCAAACCAGATTGTTCAACCCCAAAACCTGGACGAAATCGTCAAGCTTGATGCCAAAGAAACTCTCCTTCTGTTCGTCGGCAAATCGCGCGTTCCGAAAAGCATCAGCGATTTCACCACCGTGAGGTTCACAGGCGAAAGGAGCAATATGAAGTCCACGGTCTTTTAGACGGCGTGCAACCTCATCCAACGAGTTGGCCAGCATCGTGGCGTCCGATTCATAGACTCCGTATCGTTTACCACCTACGTGGATTACAAATAGCCCGAGTGCCCGCAACCCAAGTCCCACATACGCTTTGGATATTTTGGATTCGATAGCAAAGACCTCAGGCTCGCCTATGATCATTGATCTTTACCCTGCAACATAAGAACATTACATCAGGCACGGAAGTTCTGTGGTCGGTGGACGTGATTATCGTAAAGTAGGCGCATGAACTGAGAGGCTGCTGGTGGCAGTCTGATCTGCCAAAGAAACGGTTCGTTTCTTCATTCCTGGTCGGAAACGGGCAGCCAATCGTACGATGGGTTCATGATCGACACGGTTAAGCGCTGGATGTACATGGTGTTGGGTTTGGGGTTGGTCTGTCTTGGGACTTTCATGCGCACGATCAACGGCTTTCCTATTGAAATGTGGCGGCGCGTTGCGGTCATTGCAGGCGGCCTTTTCTTCTGCTACTGCGGCGTGATGTATTACCTGCCGCGACATCGCCGCCGCCGTGAGGAGCTAAACGACCTCCTCGATGGAGCCGAGCGCGAAATGAATGAGCACCCGGAATCGCGTTGACTCTTTTAATTGAGCACGTCCAGTTTGATGAGCGGGGCCGGAGGCTGCCGATGAGAACTGCCCGCTCCTAAAGTCGCGGGCTTCAACCAAAACGTCTGTGGCTTGTGCCGCTCAGTCTTAAGACCTGAGAAGGCCACGGGACATCTGCCTCATCGCCCCATTGCTGAGATATAAGACACCATCCGGCGCGGAGTCACTTACAAATTCAGCGACAAAGGCCCGCGCGATATCATCCTGCTCAATCGTCCCAAACGGCCCAGGAATGAGACGCCCCAACCAAGCAACGCAACCGGGCGTATGAGCATTACCTCCGATAATTCCCGGACGGAAAATCACTAAATGTTTGAAGCCGATATTTTGCACCGTCTCTTCTTTTAACCCCATTACGCGCACATAGCGAATCTTACTTTTCGCAGTGCTTCCCACTGCCGAAAGCAGCGCGAATCGAGCAACGCCTCCGGCATAACAACCACGGGCAAAACCACCGACGACCCCAATTTCGAGCGCCTTCAACTGCTCCTCGCTCCACTGCCTGCTGCCTTTGCCGACGCCAACACAGGAGGCCCCATAAACCGGGTCGCCATGCGCCGTCATATCCAGGGCAAGCTTGGTCACTTCCCCAGGAAAGTCCGCAGATGCCGTATCCAAGATCACTTGGCGAAGGCGATGATCGGCGATCAAAGGAGCCGCCTTACGATTAACCATCACCACCTCGACACAGGAGGGCACGGCAACCAGCGCCCGTACCACTGCGGCTCCGACCTGCCCTGTGCCACCGATGATCACGACGCGGAATGCTATTTTGGGCATCTTTTCGAACCGCTACACCAGATTCTCTTGCCGCATTCTATCGCGATCTGTTCGATAAGCGGACCGGCTCGGTTTGCCGTGAAAAGTGACATAAGGAGGCGGCCTATCGACGTTTGGATTCACCCACGGGCTGCATTGACGAGGCCGCGCCGGTGACGGCAACTTTGTGATTGCCGGTGGATGCCGCCACGCACACTAGGCCCCAGCCAAACTGCCTTTTCTGAATTAGATCAATTCAGTTGACTGCACCCGGATATCACCATTAAAGCCGTCTTCGACGTTAGCTGAGATGGCGTCAGAAAATTCGTCCATCAGAGCGACACCGTTGGGATCAAAATCATTCTCTGATTGAAGGATCAAAACGTGACCGTCCCAAATGCAAACTGCGTTGTGATGCCGGGGCCGGTGAGTGAATTCTTCCGTTATGTCGAGCGCGGCTTGTGTGCCTGCATTCATTGCCACGCCGGTGCATACGACAACTACGCGGTATGTTGGTTTCGGCGCTTCGTTTTCGATGAGGTGCTCTTCCGCCACTCGCTGCGTTCTCTTCGCTCATCGGTAGTTTAGCAGCCAGTTGTCGGGCGGGTGGTTGGGCTTGAAACATTATTGTTGTCGATAAACGTGACCACCGGACAGTAGCAGCAGGCAGCGGGAACGGGGGTCTTGCCTTTTCCCACTTGGATGTAACGCCACTTCGCAGCCACTATCGTGAAAAGTGGTTTGTAAACGCCCTATAGATGCGAGAATATGGCGTGGGTCTTGTGCCTAGAATGTCTCTTGAAAGGGACCTGTAACCGGGAAGATCAATTATGCGAGTTTTGATTCTCTCCATAATGCTCTTAGCGTGCTACGACATTGAGGCAAAGCGATCGCCATGCACATATGAACAATCTATTCGGGGCGAAAACGAGGCCGACAGGTTGAGGAGTTGGGACAGCGTCTATCGCTGGTACAAGCTCTACGCACGTTGCGAGAATGCTGCCGCGCAAGAAGGTGTCAGCGAGTCTATTACTCGACTGCTTGTAGACCGTTGGGCGTCTATCAAGGCTTTTGACGGGCTGGCGAGAGCACATCCAGGATTTCGGCGCTTTGCTTTAGGCGGAATCAACACAACACTCAACATGAAGGATGTCACTCAGATCGAGGCGCAGGCAAAGAGTCGGTGCCCAGCGGCCCTGCATGAATTGTGTAAAGCAATAGAGAGTGCCGCAGCCTTCGCGATAGAAGAGGATGCTTCGTTTCATAAGCAGGGTGAGAAATAGCTATCAGGCACCGAGCGCTAGGTCACACTCGTTAATCGAAAGACGCGGTTATCGTACAGGGAGCGGGTCCGGTGCAGTACGGAAAGCTCATTCCTCACTTTGGATGAAACGCCACTTTGGTCAACTACTTCCCTTGATAGACTCGTGAAGGAACAATGTCTCTGCGATGCTTGCACCTATCAGCAATGCTTTGCGTGACGGTTGTTTGTTCCTTTTTCACGTGGGGCTGTAGGAATTCTGGGGTGCCTAAGCGGCCCGATAAGGTCCCGGCCTCCGCGATCCTCGCACCAGGAGGGAAGATTGGCGGTTGGTGGCAATACTGCAAGTTCAATGAGACCGACAAACAGGTGTATTGCACTATCTGGAATGTCGCTGGTCTAGTGCTTTACAACGGCATTTTTCTGCCTTTGGACCGTCAACCGCTGACGCCAGATGAAATAAAGGTAGTTTACAATCCAAGATCGCCAGACAATGTTCAACTGGTTTGTCTTGCTAGTGGTCGTATCCTCGTTCCGGCGTCGGAGTTTGATCGACTATCGAAGTTCTTTTCGTTCAAACGAATAAATCCTCGGTAGAGCAAAACGCAAAACAAATAGCTACCGAACAGATCTGGCGGTGCGGCTATCCATCTGGGCGCTAGTCAAATAGCGGCGCTACGGTTGAAACATGCCGATACCGGACAGTGAGAACCAGCCGGAGGTCTAGAATGATGTCGAGAAGTGTGCGAAATGCTTGAGCCAAAAACAGAGGCATCCTGATTCAAAATCGGAAGGTCCGTCTCGCGCAACGCCGTGCCGAGTCTCTGGCTGAAGCTCGTCGGCTCTTGCAGCAGGTTTCCGATGGGACACTGGATGCCTACGAAGGCTATCGCAGAGTGTATTCGATTTACACCGGCACCAGTGGAGCGCTTCATGAATTAAAGCCGTTATTTCGCATTCTGGGGATCGAGCCAGATGGGTTCCTTCACGTAAATGACGAGTTTCGAAATACCATTCGTTCGGTGGCGACCAAGTGGCTTGGCGAAAACGCGGTCGGAACGTAGGCCAAGAAATACGATCAGCTTTAGATGGCTAGCGCGTCACTGGTTGATAGACGTGAATACCGGAAAGTAAGCGATTGCCCGCGAGGAGTTGACGGGAGAACAAGTGGCGTACCTAATCCTTGGCGTCCGAACTGGTTTATGTTGCAATCTAGCGGCGTTGCAAGTGTTCAAATAGAGTCACGAGCGCCTGTCGTTAATGCCTATCGCGACGATAAACCGAAACATTTCCTGCGCCGGACTGACACCGATCTTGATGTTGGTCGTTTGCTGTTCGTGCCGTTCCTTGCATGTTCCTCAAAATAGCTGTTCGGTTGTCACCGTTCCAGAAACATGGCTAATCATGAACATGGCGGTGTCTAACCCCAAACCGGAGATCACCACCACTGCGGATGAGGCAGACGACTTTGAGCTTCGTGCGGTCGGAAAAAACGTTGACATCGCCGTTCGCTCTGGAAGAGGCATCCTTCAAAACGTCTACAGCAACAACAAGTTCCGCTTCCTCCCCGAACTTGGAACGTCCCTTTCTCACATTACCGATGAAGAGTGGCAGAACGGAAAGTCCGACATCGTGCCTATCCGTAGCCCTCAATCGGGTGAGATTGAGCCGACCTCCGGTTCTGAAGTCAGCTACCGGGGCAAGCGATTCCATTTTTCCGGTCAGCACTTTGGTGACGCGCAGCCTTCGCCTACCGGCGCTTGGCTGAGCTTGCAAAGTTTTGATGGGGACTATGATCCAAAGGATTCGCTTATACCAAACCATGGCACTTTCCACGTCGATGTGTTCAGTACTCGGCGTGGAACGAAGCAGTTTAGCGTTAGCGCAAACGTCGATCATCAGGAGCCGGGAACTCCAGCCCGAGGGATTCGCTGGATCGGTGACTCTTACCTCTTTCTTGATTTATTTCCAGACGAGCAGAAATTTTTACTCTGTGACGCCACAAAACGAACTAATTAAACGGTCTGTTTTATCACCCTTGGCAAAGTTGGTTTGCGTTGCTGGCCTCTTCCAACTTACACAACGACTTTCGAAAGGTGATTAAGGTTGTTAGTGGCGGCCCAGAACCGAAGAGCCCTCGTCGTGGCTGAAACACGCGGTTACCGGACAGTGGCGGCGGCGTGTGACCCGTTCTATTCCGTGCCCAGCTTCCTGTGTCGTGGTCGCCAGTCGCTAGAATAACGTTTGCGCGGGACGGCCAACGATATCGTTTCAACTATGAGAGAGTTTCTGGCCTGTGTTTAGGAGAACGAGCCATTGTGCTGGGTGAAGAACGCCGATGCTGAAATACTGGTTTAACCGCCTACGCGGTCGTCCAAATGTTTTGCACTATCCCGCCAGAAGCGTGCTTATTTATCGGGCAAACGGTCGAATTATCGAGTTGCCCGGTGAAAACCTGATGGATGGATTCCAAATCGATTTGTCGGCAGTGATGTCGTGGAATGACAAACCGGCTGAATTTTTATCACAGGAAGCGAAGCTTCGCGTAGGAAAAGCTGCGGCGCACGCGGCGGCGTCCCAATGGGGGATGAAGGTTGTCGTGGGTAATGCCAGTTAAGACTGGCCTTCAAAAAAGACGCGTATTCCGCCTGTGGAACTTCGATATCATACCGCACTAACGGTTTGCCTCCGCCCTCTGTGCCTTTCTAAACAAACCGTTACCGTGTTCACAAAGAATCAAAGGCAGCCATAATTACAACTACGGCGGCGGTTGCTGTTGAAAGACGCGGATACCGGACAGTGACTTCCGCCACCACTTGCGCTCTTGCAACCCCACCATCAATCCGGCGTCGGACCGACAACCAAGTTGACTTTGGTGCCGTCTTGAAGGTTTCGGGTTTGCACCGCTACATCGCCCTTGAAGCGCATGCCCTCTTCGGCTTCGCCTGCCCACAAGTTCTCCACATCATATGACCCGCCGAGAAAGAATGGTGTTTTAGGTAGCAGACGTTTTCCCTGCGGCAGAATCCCATAGGTTTTCTGCCATTCGCTTGCCAAGGGCCACCCAGTCTCCACGCGGTAGTTGTCCAGTACGACACCTGCCCAGTCTTCGATTGACGCGGCCATGGCCGTGGTCTCGCCGGTTTCTGCATGGAAGCGAAAGACCCCACTTTGCTGAAGCGATAAGCAGAATTGATCTTGCAAAATATCCTCTGCAAAGAAAAGCATGTCATCCGTTAAATCTTGATAACTGCTGCGCCAACACGCAGCAGCGTTCCAGACCGCAAGTCCGCTAGCCGGATCACCCGTCACGGGGAAGACATGCAAGGCAGACTCGAACGCATAAAATCCATTCTTCTCCTGGAGCATTAAAAACAGTTCGGGACCCTGGGCGTATGGGCGTAGCAGTTCGGGGAAGAGTAGCGGCTTGGTTGCCAGCGGTGGCGAACTGATTGAGAGAAGCGTTTCAATCCGTGTCATTGGGATTCATTTGGTTTTTCACAATCTGCTCGGGATGAACTTCAAAGACCATCGGCCCGTTCACCGCCGCTATCTGCCATGGATTCTCGATGGTAATCCGAACAGTGCGCCGCCGACTCAGGTCTTCGATGTAGGCAATCACTTTGCATGCGATCAAGCCCTTAATGGGGTAGACGTTTGACGCGCTAAGGGAGTCGTCGCCCGTAACAAGAGGCAGCTTCTCGATGAAAAGCCATTCCCTGCCTGTGGCGTCGATCAATTTACATTCGACGATTCCAGGTTGATAGTCGTCCACCCATCTCGTGATCTCAACGCGAACAGAAGTCATCAAACACCAAGATGCCACCCGTTGTGAGTGGTCGCGGCTGCAACACGCCGTCACCTGAAAGTGGATGCAGCCGCCAAGCTTACTCTTGGTGGGACGAACGCCATGCTCATGCGTGACCTCTGGCGCGGGCCGCCTTGCCGAACGCCTACTTTCGTTCCGCCGTAAATGTTCCGCTCGCGAGAGACCCCAACTGCACGCTTCCCTTCATCCTCTTGTCGGCTTCAAGCGTACCCGAATAGACAACTTCCACATCATCGCCGCCCGCCGATGCTTTGAATCGAAGCTCCACCTTGTCACCCTTCACGGTGCCTTTCACCTCCGCCTCCCCTAGTGCGCCGGAATAATGCCCGGTGACCTCATCACCAGATTGCTTCAGTACGAAGGTGGGATTGCCGCTACCGGCGTCGGTCTTTACGTCGGCGTTCCAAGTGCCGGTGATATCAGCACCGAACAGGCAAGCCGCCAATACAGCAAAAGCAATGAATAGGCGCATATGGCGGCAGCATATCAGGTTCAATTCTCAGCTCTGTGGAACGCCGCAGAAACCTCCCGCCAGAATGACGTGCGAAACGCGTTAGCTGAATTTGTGAGGACCAATTGGCGGATGGCACGGCTGTCAGACGTGGTGGTTACTTCGAGACCACTACGCGCTCACCGAAGTCGCAACTGGCGGGTCAGGCGAGGGAGTAGTCACTCTGACGAACGACAAAGTTGCTGCCGTGGAGATCATCTTCCATATTGTTTCGGCGGCAGTTTTTTCTTCCTTTTGAATCTCCCTGGCGAGGTTTTCCGTGATACTGTCTCCGGCAGCTTCGGCCACGGCGGCCAGCGCTTCATACATAGCGAGTTCGCTGTTTTCGACCGAGAACGCAATCATCAGGTTTTGAACGGTCCGCTCCTCCTTTTCATGTCCCATCTTTGCGGCCTGCGGGGCAAAACTGAAAAGGTGGGCGAGAAAACTTTTCCCGGCTGAGGCACTCCCACCTAGAGATTCAAGCCGCAGTTCAAGTCTCTGGTATTGGCTTTTTGTTTCAAGAGAGTGGTGCGCGAAGGCGGCACGCACTTCAAGATTGTCGCCCTCCTTTGAAAACGCGTCCAATTGCGTCTCAAAGCTCTTTTCAGCGGCAATGGCATCTTCCAAGTACCTTCGCATTACTGCGGCTGCGGTTTCGGACATAGTCTCCCTTTCGCTATTCAGACACGATCAACACGCGACACGTTACATTCGTAGATTTACATCAGCAGAAGTTGCCAATTCTCGTAGATCAAGTTTGAGTCAAATGGGGGATCTGCTAACGAACATCCCGAAAGCACGCTCATAACTACGAGCCGAGGAGGCTGTTTGGACCGTGCGAAGAACTCTCGTACCGATTTGTCCCCTGTGATAACTTCAAGCCAATGAATTGGAAGACCGCGTCTCTTATCGCCTTGGTGGTGCTCGTCGCTTGCATTTGGTGGTTGTTTTTGAGCAAGTCCATCTTCGGCGCGTCTGCCACCACGATTACCATTCAGGTCTTGGCCATTTCACTGATGATTTGGGCGCGAGTTACTTTTGGTATGCGAAGCTTCCATGCCGCTGCCAACCCAACTGCCGGTGGATTAGTGAGGCGTGGGCCGTATAAATATATTCGCCATCCCATCTACGCCGCAATCCTGTACTTTTTATGGGCTGGAATCGCCGCGCATGCTTCCCTAGCTAGTGTAGGAGCTGGGCTGCTGGCTTCGGCAATGACGGCGCTACGAATGGCTGCGGAAGAGAAGCTGCTGGTTCAGACTTACCCTGAGTATGAAGAGTATGCTCGGACAACAAGGCGAGTCGTTCCGTTCTTGTTGTAGAGTCCCCAAGCTTCGGTTGAGCTATAGCCAACCCGAGTCGATAATTGCGGACAGGATAGCGATCTGGCTTGAGCCATGGTTTGCCAGGGGTCAGGCACAATGCTAGGGGTAGCAACTCGCACGGCTGTTTTCCGGGTGCGCATCTTAACCATGAGCGTGTGAGTTGTCGGCATCGACGAAGGCTCGGGCAAAGCCGGTTACTTTGGCTACCGCAATGAGTTTGCTCAACTCGTCCGGGATATCTGGTTTCTCACTGAACGCACAGACGTGGCACAAATCCCATTTGTTTATAGCTCGGATCGGAGACAAAACAATCCACACGTTCGCTAGAGGATGCCGCTCATCATTGATCCGTCCCATCGCCGTTTTGAAACCGTTCATATCATCGAAGACCGCTTCAATGGAAAATGGGCCGGGCACGCTCACATTCTGACCAGAAGAAGACCAGCCCCATCCATGCATTGGCTCCACACTGAATCTCACCGCTTAATGATACCGACCAAGCGCCGGTGTTCTGGATCGTCGCAAGGTTGAAACCAATCTTTCGTCCAGTCCGATCAGGAAGTACTATCGAAACTCCGCAATGACCTCGATAAGCCCGATGATGTTTTCATTAAACTGGGTCAGCTCTTCTGCGGGAACCCAAAGCTCTGTGTGAATCGCCGCCCCAACTGCCTGGGCCGGGTAACGTGCGGCGAACTCAGCGCGAATCTGAAAACGAGTGACGAATCCCGCGCCATTGTGGCGCAAATTCCAATCCCGAGCAATTTGTGTGGCGTATTCTTCGTTGGTCACGGGATAAAAGATCGGCTGATCGGGCAAGCGAGGCGGAAATTCCCGCCAGCCTGATGCTTCGATTAGGGCTAGTTCCTTTGGTCCTACCGGTCGGTACAGAGTCAACAATTCCATCGTCGTCGTCTCGCTCAACATAGCATCAAGAAATGCATTCAACCGTCGCGCTCGTTTAGGAATCGCCGTTGAAAAGCGTTGCAACGTTTGACGAGCATGCAGTAGACTACCGTGCATGGATAGCTTCATTTGCTACGCGGATGTTTACAACGCTCACAACAAGCTGATTGGCAACATGTATGTGAACCTGGAGTCACCCTATGGGTGGGTTTACGTTGCTGGGCCAATCGATATTCCTAAGCCGGACACGTTCAAGACTGTCGCTAGCAAGCAGGAGGTGTATGACCAGACCAAGGAGTGGGCGCAAACGAACGGCTACATGCTCGGGCCATATGCTTGCCCGACGAATGGCAATCCGTGAAGATTAAAAGCAAACCGGGCGACTTCGGCATTTCCTTTGTAGGAGATGTTCGATGCCAGCAAAGTTATTGCTTCCAAATCGTGTCGATGCGACCGAGTTTAAAAATAGGGAAACGTTTGATGGAAGCATTCAGCCGCAGCCCGGTCATCCGTTGAGGCGATCATTGTTGGCAAGCAAGGCCGTGCCGTCATCCATCCTCCCGCAAATACGGCCACCCGAGCAAGCACGTCTATTAGGAGCGGCATTCCCTAAAGATGCAGAACATTTCGAAGACGTTGTCGTTGTCCTTGTCAACCCCGAGGATGAGATACGAACATTGAATTGCGCGAGACGAGTGAACAGTGATGATCTTGTGGGCGAACAGATTATGCAAATGGACGCATTGATCTCGGAAGGTTATGCGCTGGTTGGCCTGCTCGTGCAACCTCCCTCGGGTCAGATCGACGACTATAAAGACGCTTCGGGCGTTTTGCGGTGGCCAGCGGAAACGTGGGAAAGCAGCCGCTCGGTCGATGAAAGCAAGCGTCTCATCGCGCAAGTGGCCCAGCAACTGGTACCGACAAGTTATCATCTCCGTCATGTGCCAGAGGAAATAGGATCTAATGGTGATCCGAAAAGCAGCGTTGGCAAAACCAGTTGACGGTCTGAAGTTAAACGCAAATCACTATATAAGGCGGCGAGTCAACTGTTGTGGAAGTCTTCTCGGCGCTACGTAGGCGACCTCGGCGGGCGAGTTGCCACGGCACCCTGTCTACTAACGTCTGGACCGAATAACAAGCCCGGCGAAGCCCTTCAACTGTTCGCCGGGCCTTTCATTTCTGTCGGTCAAATCCTTTAACGCAACCGCGATTGAGCACGACGAACGGCTGACCTCGCTTAGTGAGAGTTTTCTAAGGCGTCCGCACTTTCCACCAAAAGTCAGCGCTGCGCTTTCGGGTCACCAAACAGCGAGTACTTCGCCGCTGGATTGCTCTGGAAGAGTACTCCTCCACCAGGATGAGCGCGGGCGTCCAGGAACGTATTGAGCAAATTCAAAGCAGCCTCGTTTGGGTTAAGAAGAAAATTGATCACCAAGAACCTCAATTCCAAGTTTGGGTGCGACAGGCCCTTTTCATTAAAGGCGCTCGGAAGGTGGAGCGATGTCGCCCCGAAGTTGTTGAGCATGCGATTGGCCTGTAGATTCCAACTGATTTGCGAAAGGGCCATGCTCAAGTGGGATGCGGTCATGGAGGTCTCCCATTTACGCTTGAACGCCATCGCAAGCTGTTGGGCCGCGAAAGCGTCTGCTCTCATCTCTTCCTTTTTCGCCGATCCCAGCGAATCAAGAAGTGCTGTGATAGCCGGGTTATCGGGAAGCCCTCCAGGTTGGATGTGTCCCACCTCATGAAGAAGAATAATGGCAAGCGCATCTCCAGGTTCGAGATCCATCGCGGCGGAAGTGTTACCGCCGAAGAGTGGCGCGACTTGGGCTTTCCAATCATGGTTAACAAACACGCAACTGCGGTCCACGATCAATGCAACATCGGCATCGGACACAAAATCCCCGTGTACAAGTGAAACCGGAATCGATTTCTGGCCGGTTACGGGTTTTATAGATTCAGTGGTGAGGCGGAGGCGCACTCCGGGTTCAAGGATGGCGTTGGCCATAGAGACGGCTTGGTCCAGTTGCTCGGGATGCACTGTCCAAGCCTCCAGCCTGTACTGCTCCGGCTGGCACACCGGCGAGGAAGCCTGTCGCCTACAGGCGGTTAATGCTGCCATAGCCATGAGTAAGGAGCGACGGGTCATATAACCGCTAGGATCTGAAACTAGTGCTTCGCAACGGTCTGCCTGAGTTGGTCGAGTACATCCTGCGCAGCCGAAGCGTCGGGCGCTTTGATTAAATCCTTGCGTGCGGTCATGGCGGCAGTCTGAAGGGCAACCGCGTCGTTAAAGAAGCCGTCTGATACGTCCTTGGCTTTGGCTGAAAGGCCGGTGCAAATTGCGGCAGCAGCGGCGATGAGCCCTACACTGCGCGTAAACCGGGCAGACTGACCTTTAACCAGATCGGCCACTCCGTCATTAGTCGGCGCAGAAACGGCCAGCGCCTTCCCGTGATACCCAGCGAGTAGCGTGATGAACGCCGTGAGCAAAAACGCGAGCCAATCGCCGCCTGTGCCAACATAGCGTGCCCACTCGCTATAACGATACCGCTGATCCATCCGCTCGCGAGCACTGGCGAGTTGCTTTTGAATATCGGCGGAGGGCAACTGGGCGTTGCTGTCAAAGGCGTGAGTATCATCCAGAATTTTGGGCGCTTGTCGGCTGGACGTTCCGGCAATGGACATAACGATCCACACCACCAAGATCAATAACAGGGCATATCCAACGATTCTGAAAGCAACAAGGCGGGTTTGCATTGATTTAGATTCGTTCCAGAGCCGTATTGTATCTGACGCATAGGAACTTCAGACGGCGTGGGGAGTGATCTTTCGCACTGGTTTGAACACCATCAGTGACGCCGGGCATTAACTCAAGCGCCAACATACACGAAACCCGACCATTTCAGTGGATGCGAGAACGGGCGGTCCACCCTAGCGGCGAATAACAATTCTTCCGCTGCGTTTGGATCTTCCGGTCGCCAGCTCTCAGCAATAACTCGCAACTCATCCGCCGTCATATCTCGCAGGCATCTCTGCGCAGCCCGAAGCGCCGCTGCCGGTTCTAAACCCTGATTCCAATGAAAGTCATAGAAGCAGCGCCACAACAAGCAAGAAGCCAGATCGTGCACCATGAAAAGGCTTGTGACCACGCCTGCCGCACCGGCCCACAGAAGAGAGCCCGGAATTCCGACGTATTCGTCCGCAGACAACAGATAATCAATCACCCCGGTTTCACACGCGGCCAGTGTCACTAACCTCGTCTCGCTCAAATTCAGATCGCTGATGATCTGTCTAACCTGAAGTTCGTCGCGTGGCATCGCGCCATATCCTCCTAGTTGAAGGGCAGCCGCGAGTGGATCGTTTGACACAGTTGCGTGGCATGCGAAGTGCACGTGAGTGAATGATTGAACATTCTCGACGACGGAAGCAGCAGTCGCTTCCTTGTCTCGCATCAATTTAGCCTTCGTAATGTTCGAGACTTCCCGCGCTTCGACATGAGCAAACGGCAGTGGGCGAAGATGGAGAAAGTCTTTGTACCGCTTCACAGCAACACAGAGAGCCCGCCTTTTGCCCAACTCATCGCTCCGCAATCGGCATTGTCGCAAGAGCCAAGCCGAAGGCGCATGATAGATGACGTAATCATCGAGCAGGTATCGCCTTTCTCCGTCGTCCAGTCTCCACGCAGCGTGAAGGGGAAGAAGTTGCAGTCCGCCCTGCGGCAGCAATAACAGCGTGTGAACAGCCAACTGTTTTGCGTACTGATGAACATGTTCCATCACGCCTTTCCAAAGAGCCTGGAGGAGATCGTCAAGAAAGCTTTCACGGTTTTGAAGTGTCTCATCCAACACGTCAGACCGCCAGACCGAGTACCAATAAAGCCAGTCGTGAAATTGCTCGGTTGAGCCAGGATTGTAAACCGGCTGAGCAGGATGCAGCATTTGGTACAACTCTGGATAGTCAAGCCAAAAGACGTGCTGCTCTTCGACTGTCTTTACTCCCGCAGGAACCATGATTACAGCGACACCGCGAGGCGTTACGATGGGCGCAACGAGAAGCTCCCCCGGCCTGACAAGTTCGAGGATCTCAGTGACCGTCAGACCGCCTGCGAGGGACCGGTACGTATCGGCTCCCCGTCCGCTCGCAGCGATTTCGCCACGGAGATCGCGCCGCGCCCTCTCCAGCCGCTGCTGAACCGGTTCAACATCCTCGGGGCTGCCTTGCGAAAGCAACTCGGATAGCAATTTCTCGTCCCCTCGAATCTCGTCGCGCAGAGCCTGAACGCGTTTCCGCGTAGTGTCGTCGAGGCGGTTGACTGCCAAATCGGAAAGAGATAGGGCCTGCACCATGAGCAGAGCCTTACCACGATCCAATGAGACAATTGATTCGTCTCGTTTGCCGAGCGCCAAGAGAGAATAGGCAAGGTTTGGATAGAGAACCGATATCTCTGCCGCTTCAACGTGTTTTGCTCGGGGGGTGTTCGAAATCCAAAGTAAATCCTCACCGAGTTTGATTGCTTCTTCGAATAGAGGCAAAGCCTTTTCAAACTCGCCTTGTTCAAAGAACGAATTGCCAATGTTCTTTAGGGTCCTTCGCCGTTCAAAGGGGAATGCCGTTGTGTAAACCGCCAGTGTTTTGTTGTAGCACTCGATTCCGGCACCTGCATTGCCACGCATCGAATGCGCACTACCAAGCGTCTGCATGGTGCGCGCCCATTCAAGAGGGTCCCCGCTTTGTGTCCTGACACGCAGGCTTGCTTCTAAATGATCGATGGCGTTTTGAAAGCCTTCTTCGCGATCAATAAATCTGGCCCTCTCCATATAGGCTTGTCCCAAAAGTACTTTAGCGGTAGCCCATTCATGCGGTGAGATTTCCTCATCGAGAGTTCTTAACGCGACCGTCAATTGATCGATGGCGAAGTTGAGATCAGCACGGCGTGTCTGTAAATGGCGGAATCGTTCCATCAAATAGACACTCGCGAGATTTGCAATCGTCGTCGCCTCAAGATGCGGCACATCCAGTTGCTTGTAGATATCGACGGCTCGCCCGATGTAACTTAACGCGAGTTCTCGATCTTTTTCCGGGTCACCAAACATCCGGTCCCGGTAAGCAAGCCCGAGGTTCTGCGAGAGGAGCGCCCGCAAATCGTCGTCATCGTTTCCCGCATGTGGTTCGATGGCGGTCAACGCTTGGCGGTAAAAAGCCATGGCCCGTTCGACATTGTCGGATGGTTCGCCGAGAACACGATCCAGGTGGGCGTTTCCAAGGTTATTCAGACACAGAGCGTAGGAGCGGAGTCCAGTTTCAGGAGATCGGACGGAAAGAGACGCCGTTAGGTAATCAATAGCCAGCTCAAGGTTTTCAGCGAAATCTCCACCGAGTCGCTGCCTATACGCTTGTCCGAGAGCGTCTTGAAGAGTCGCCCAATGATCCGGCCACTCAGAGCGATCCGCAACTTTGAGTGCCTCCTTGTATTGGTCGATGGCACACTCGACGTTTTCTACCTTGAGCCCGATTCGTTTCTTTAGATGGCAGGTGCCGAGATTGAGCTTAGTTCGCGACCAATTGCGGGGAGAGTCCACTGGCGTCCAAATGGTGATCGCGTCATTGAATGCAGCAATGGCATGTTCGATATCGGAAGGGCGACCGGCAATGTATTCCTCCAGAATTTGAATTCCAAGTAGGAATCTTGAACTGGCCCATTGATGTTGCTGTTTGCTGATCAAGCAGTGGCTTTGGACAAACTCTCGCCCCACATCTCGCACAGGACGTGAAGCGCGTTATCGACAAACAGACGCACCACCAGAGCCGCGACGACGGCTGCCAGAGCGGGAGCTATGCCGAAATGGAAGACCAAGACGCCAGCTACGGCGGCGGCGAAGGTCGATTTGCTTGTCAGGGAGCTTTGAAGATCTTTGCGGACTTCTGCGTTGGCAAGATCGCTCCCGCACACGAGATCATGCAAATCGCGACTAAAACGTGCGAAAAAGCGCCGCCCAAACTCCGTGAGCTGAGCGACCGGAAGATTGACAACAGCGCGATATTGGCTGGCAGCATCGAAACTTCCAGCAGTTCTGGGTTGTTCCGCGATTGAAAGGCGGCGCAGTTCTAACTCAGCGAAAAGTTCATCGGGGGAAGCCTCTAAAAGATATTCTACGGCGGGCAGGGCAGTTTTGTCGAGTGAGGACATTTGGGGCGCTCTTAGAGTAAGAGTTTATCAGTTGTCTTCTTCATCCGCTGTGAGACGATATGCCGGTCACTAGCCACAGAACACGAAAGCCGATTTGTGTATTTCCGGCTCGTATCCCTGACGAAGGCACCGGACCAATGGTTCCGGCGTCAGTACTGTGACCGTCCGATCAGTTGGCCAATTCTGCCTCCTCGAATAGCCCCCTGGCGACCACAGAAGTAACGCGTCCTTCCAGACAAGATAGCTGGAACCGCCAATTTGGACGAAACAACCATCCGGTAAAGTATCTACTGCGCTTGATACACGACCTTCTGTTTCTTGCTGTCAATTCTGGAGGCATGTAGTTCTCTATCGATTTCAGCCACCAGAAAAGTGGTTCTTCCAGTCGAATCCTTCGAGTGAGCCCAAGCTTCCTTAAAAGCATCGAACCGGTCGCGGCGACATTCAGCACACGGCCTGTGTCCTGCGGCGAGCGCCACAGCCTCATCAAGGAAAAACAATTCGGTGTAGCGATTCGGCGACATTACCGTGCGCCGCCGACCTTTGAATTCCACGAGACACGTTATCCACCGGCGACCGGCGTACTGGCGTACAATTTCTCGATTGTCGTTGTGTAGCACGCCGCCCCGGTTGCCGATGAACGTCCCCCGCGCGGGACAAGCGACAATCGCGCCACGTGGATCGACGCGAGTTTGCAGTGCCATTTGCGCGAGTAGTTCAATCCTTCTGAAGCATCACTTCAGTCGATTTGATGATGACCTTCACCTTGTCACCCTTTTTAAGGTTGAGCTGTTCGGCGCTCTTCCGTGTAATTACGCTCTCTACTTGATTCTTTCCAACGCGGACTGTGACATGGGCCATGATGTCGCCCAGGATTACTTCTGAGACTTTTCCTTCGATCTGGTTTCTTGCTGATATAGGCATGCTTCAAGCTTGGCACGGAGGAGCGGACTGGATAACCGAGCAATTCAGCAATGAGCGTTTGATTGCTAATTAGACGGGTTGTACTTTCTTAGCCATCCCGCCAACTCGTCAAAGACATTTAACCGCTGCTCCCACAACACTGGGAAATGCGGCGAACCGGGATAGTCACGAGCCGGACGGTCTTTCCACGCGCCCTCAAGATCTGGAAGAATTCGGTCCCCTGAAACGTCGGCACCCGCTGATCTGCTTCGCCATGCAGGATCAACAGTGGTGTGGTTACATTTTTCGCGTACGCGACGGCGGAGAACTTCCTAAATGCTTCAGGATCTTCGTCCGTCCAACGGGCATCGTAATCAAACTGGTCCACGTCACTCGTCCATAAAAACGGCTCCCAATCCGTGATCCCCGCCCCCTCAATGGCAGCCTTGTACCGATTCGTTTGGGTAACCGTCCAGGAAGTCATGAACCCACCGGCGCTCCATCCAAAGATGGCCAGCCGGTTCGGATCTGCCCAGCCTTGCGCAATTGCATAGTCTGTGGCGCTGTCCACATCTCGATAAGCTCGGTCGCCAAAATGTTGATAGATTGCAGCTAGGAACTCGGCACCATAGCCTGTCGATCCTCGATACTCAGGCTGGATCACAACGTATCCCAATCCTGCAATTGCTCGCGCGAGGGGGTCCATTCTCAGCTCATCGTTTGACTCCGGGCCGCCATGCGGCAGCACCAGAAATGGATATTTCTTACCTTCAGCGTAGCCAGCAGGAAACGTAGCGATACCTTCTAAATCAACACCCTCTTTGCTCTTCCATTTTACGGGGCGAACCACACCAAGATCGACTTGCTCTAGTTGGCCATCACCTTCGTGCGTGATCTTTCGCAAATGGTCGCCTTCAGCCACCGCCACGTTCGTCGCATGAGCTGGATCATCGACATTGAACGCGGTCCGTTCAATTGCGGCGACATACTCGGGCTGCACCGGCAAACCTTCGATAACACCATCAGGCCAACGATGAGTCGGCTTTAAGACACCATCGATAAACTCTTCAAGGTCGTTTTGTACACCGTGCCCGACCAATGCCCAAACTCGACCGCGCGCATCTCCTGCCAGAGCAAACGCCGTGCCTTTGAGACCGGGAGTCCGGTCTTCAGCAGTACCACCGGTCGAAGCTACCGTCCAGACGTGCTCAGGCGTCAAGACTTCAGACTTGGTAGATACGAATGCAATCTCTTTGCCACCATCTGCCCAGGCAATGCTTCCCGCTGAGTTTGGAATGTCAGTGACGTGCCGCGTGGTGGACGCAGTGCAAACATCAATAGATGCGCTGGCCCGGTGATATCCAATATGAGGCAATTGCGATAGCAGGGCAATCGAAGTGCTATCGGCGTTCCATGCCACTTCATCGGCTACCGATTTCAAACCACTGCACCACCAACTTCCTCCTGTGCCATCCGTGTTCACCACGTACAAACTCGATTCACCCGCTTCAATGACGTGACGGACTTCTTCGAGAGAATCAAAAGGGCGCGGATCAGCGACAATCGCAAAATGTTTCCCGTCCGGGGATGGAGCTGCCGATTGAATGCCGCGCGGCAACAGGACCAGAGTTGATGGTACTGATGCGGCCTTGTGATCGCCGAGCGGGAAAATTGCCAATTGATCCAGCTTGTTCACTTTCCATTTGCCGTAGAGGTTAGAACCATCGGCGGTATAGCCTATCGGAGAGAAATCGTCAGACAGTTCCAATTTGCCCGCATTGGTTCCGTCTCCGGCAATCGTCCACCATTCGGTTTTCGTTGGTCCTTTGTCTCCTCCGAAGGTGACGCTATAGAGGATCGATCCATCACGCGACACGGCTTTCGCACGCGAACTGCGGAGTGTGCTCCAATCCTTCGCGGTGAACACGTGTTTGGTCGAGGGGTTCATAGCTGGTGCCTGGAAACCAACGCAGGATTCTGCTAGAAGCAATACGAGCATCAACCGACCGCCAATGGAATACCTGCGCATGTATTTTCTTCCTTTTCTTTGTCTCTTCGAATTGGAAACTTGTGTGGCTAGTTTAGCCAATCGCGGACAAGAAAATAGGGGCGACCCTTGTTGGGAGGAATCGCCAAATCCGCTGTGCGATCCTAGCAAGACCTTGGCAACCGCAGCGCAGTCACCGGTCCCGTCCGGCGATCCCAACCATGGGCTTAAGAAAGAAATGGGCCTTGGCGATTTGGTGCTCGCCCAGATCCTGTGCGTAGTTGGCTCTTCTTGGGTTGGTGTGGCGGCTAAGCTGGGGAAAGCACACGCCGTCTTCTGGCTGATCGCAATCTGTCTCTTCTATTTACCGCTCGCTGCTGTTGTTATTTTCCTTAGTCGCAAAATCCCACTTGAAGGCGGACTGTATCAATGGGCGCACCAAGGGTTCGGCGAGTTTCTTGGATTCATGACGGCATGGAATCTTTTTGTTTATGCATTGATCGATGTGCCTTCCATTCTCTTTGTGCTGCCGACCGACTTGTCTTATCTCATCGGGCCGTCTGCAAGCTGGTTTCCCGAAAACCGAGCGGTAACCGGAGCGATCATTTTCGCGACCGCGATTGTTATTTCGCTTGTCGCGGTGCGCGGATTAAGTGCAGCTAAATGGCTGCATAACTCGGGGAGCATTCTAATCTGCGCCGCCTATGCTCTGCTGCTGAGCTTACCGTTAGTAGCCTTTTTTGCCGGACATCCGCGTCACTATGCGCCTTTTCCGATTCAGCGACCTGAGGTCAGTTGGCTTAATTTGGCGATCTTTGGCCAGATGACGGTAGGGGGGCTGAGCGGCTTTGAGTATGTAGCGATTATGGCTGGGGAATGTCGGAGCGCATCACGGACCATCGCCCGCTCCGTCTGGATATCAGCGCCCATCATTGCACTCATGTTTATTCTAGGGACTAGTTCAGTGTTAGCCTTCGTGGACGGCGCACCCATCAATTTGATTGGCCCGATTCCGCAAACTTTTAGCCTCGCATTCGCTGGAAGCGGCTGGGGTACAGGTTTGGCGCGATTCGGTATTTTTCTTCTATTAGCTCGCGCGGTCGCTAGTGCCAGTTTGATATTCACTGGGTTGACACGATTGCCGATGACAGCCGGTTGGGATCATTTACTACCAGACTGGTTCACGCGCCTGCATCCGAAATGGAAGACGCCGGTCAACTCGATCCTGTTCATGACGGCAATGGTGGCGCTGCTCCTATTGCTCAGCATGTTGGGCGTTCGAGCGCAGGAGACAATGCAGTTGCTGCTCAATGCAACCACTGTTCATTATGGTTTAGTCTATGTAGCGCTGTTTGCTCTTCCGTTGTTCGGAACCGCTGGTTTCCGACGCGGCATTCCTGCATGGTTACGCGTCGTGTCAGTGGCGGGACTGATCTCCAGCGTGGTTGCTATTCTGATCGCGGTGTATCCCATCATTGGTGTTTCCAGTCGAGTGTCGTATGCAAGCAAAATAGCGGGTACGGTGATCGTTAGCAATTTGCTGGGTGTGGCTATTTATCGAGGTCGGGAAAAGCGAAAGCTGGTCACCGTTGCGAACGAGAGCGTATGAGCTACGACTTAACGTTTTTCAAAGTGCCTGCGGGCACGGATGCCACAACCGCCTACCAGAAACTGATGCAAGAAGAAGAGAGCAAGGCCGTTAATCTCGATGCTTGGCTGAAACAACTCTTACCCGAAGCCACGCGAACACAGATGCAGCGACATGCCGACTCGATTACACTTCGATGGCCTGCCTTTGTTCAGTTTCAGCCAACTAAAGTGTTGCCGTGGATCGAGCTGACCGATGATGGTCTTCTTATACAAGTCATGATTGGCGAGGAGTCGGTATCGATCACAATTCCATACTTTCAAGAAGATCAGAAGGAAATGATCGACTGCCTTAGAGGCTGTTTTGAAGTGCTCCAGCTAGCAGAAGGTTATACCGCCTATGATCCTCAGCTTGGACGTGTTGTCGGAGTGAACGATCTTGACGAAATCGCGAAAGGATACCGTGGCACCGATGCCGTTTTACCGACGATGTCCGGCGAGAAGAACCAAGTCGTCACGGCCAAGAAACGATGGTGGAAGATTTGGTGAGGCCGCCTACAAGAGCATCGGTTCGCCGTATCAATTTCTAATGGTTAACTTTATCGCTGTCGTACGTGACCGAGTCTTCGGGATACACACGCCAAGTCTCCAAACGTTTCTCAGCGATAAGAGCTTCCGCCATTGCCTCCGAACCGGCCACCAAAGTGCAGTAGAGGTCGATCTCCGAAGCCACACACCAAGCGCGGTCCTCTGGCCAGAAAAGATTCGGCGACTCCGGCATAAAGCAGTCTTCCGTTAGTTTCCAGCCAAATTGGGTTGCTGCCTCCAAGGAGCCTTCAAATAAATAGTAGCTACGGGATGGAAAATGTACTTTACGCTGAGTCTCCAACTCAATCGGGAATGGGGGCAGCACCGGTGAACGGTGAAGAGGCGGGGACGGAATATCCGTCAGATCATTGGATGTGAAAACCAGCTCCCCTCCAGTCGATCTGTCGGGCAGCCAACCATGGCCGTCCCAAACGCAAAAGAAGCATGATTCTCTTGTGGTCGTATGTGCAGCTAGAATTTCACAAAGAGCCGCGAGCAGATCAGGCTGGAGACTTCCGTTGTTAGGAGGGTTGACCAATCCATTGATCACTTCCCCATATGATCTATTGGGGCGGTCAGGAAAAGCGGGAGGCAGTTCAATCGCGTGATATTGCGCTAGTCTGTGCATTGTGCGACCTGAGCGAGCTGCAACTTCAGCCCAAGTAGATAGCTGATCGTAAGGGCCGCAGGAGGGATGAAGAATTCGAACATAAGCCGGAAATCCATCTGGCACAATCGAGGCAACTCTGCCCATGGAAGTTTGCAGGCGTGCCCTTAACCATTCGGCCTCGTCGATCCTTGTTGAAGCATGCAATCTGGTTTCGCTCATTCGCCTTCTTCCAAGATAGCCCCTATTCAAGTCAGTGCAGAAGCGAAGAAGTGAGGTAGTGTTTTTGCCGCATTGTGGGCACGGGCTCGGTCCCAAATTGGCCACCGCCGTTTGACACCGCCTCGGAGTATGATGTTAAAACCCGCTGGAGATTTATCATCATAAACGGCCAGGAGATCCTGTGTGAGGAATCTAACACTTATTACATCTGTCCTTTCCATTCTCAGCATTCCCGCGCTCTCTATTGCCTCACCAGCCTATATCGGCGTTGAGCTTCGCGATCTTACCCCAGACCGCGCCGCTGAATTGCGGCTGACAAATACGTCCGGCGCTGAAGTTGTTGCGCTTGCCGCAACCGGTCCGGCCCGGAAAGCTGGGTTACAGGAGGGCGATGTAATCGTGACGCTGAATGACCGGCCAGTTGCCAGCGCCAGCGAGTTCACCCGCTCCATCCAGCAAATCCCCGCAGGAAGCTTCATAAGACTTGAGGTTATGCGTAATGGGCGGCTGGCTCTGATCGGTCTCACGGGACGAGAGCGACCAGCCGATCTCGATTCTCAATTCCCTTCAACCAGCCCCTCATCTACGGCCACAGCACCCTCTCCGCCAAATGGATTCCGGCGTAATGACGTTCCCCCGCCCGCACCATTGCCCATGATCGCAAGCAATGATAATGTCACGGGCATTTGGGAGGGTACAGCGATTGCGCCTCGAAGCAGCAAACCCTTCAGTGTTCGACTTGACCTCACACAAAGCGACCAGGGCATACAAGGTCGTGAAACCGAGTCCGCGCAAAAAGTCCCTTTGTCTCTGGTAAGAATCGACGGGCAGCTCCGTAGGCATTCAGTCGTGATCCGGGAACTGGAAGAATTAGCCTCGAACACAGGAGCACCGGCATGTCTTCAGACTGCGCGTCTCACTCTTTCGGAGGACGGGGCACAGATGACGGGAAGGTACGAGGCTTCTAACTGCGGCGATGCGGTAGAGGTAACGCTCACCCGAAACTGGCCAAAGACGCAGCACTGGCAGGTCTGTTCCAGCCAATCGGTGACGAGTGCTATGACGGATCTGCTTAGCCAAGCGGCGAAGGACCCTGTGGTTGAGCGTGGCCAAAACCTTGCGTCACTGTTCGGCGCAACCATGGAAGAAAAGCTTGGAGGGCTGTTGGCAGTCCAGCTTAGCGATTTCGTTTACAAGCCCAATACCTTTACGTGCGTTGCTGTCATGGAAAAGACCACTGCGGCTGAGATAGATCGTGGAAACAGTGATGACGAACCCAGTGACTCCTTGGCGAATGAAATTATGAAAGGTCTGAAGAACGTGCCGGGGACATACTTTTTCATGCTCAGCGGATCGGCTGGCGACGGCTACACCGTGACGTATAAACCGCGAACCAGACTGAGCAAGCCCTACTCCGAAGCCGTGTCGGGAACAAAGTAGACGATTGGGTTGGCTCGTTCTTCCACTTGAGCGAGGCCCCAGCCTTCCGATCATTAATCAAGGCCCTGCGGCCTTCTCGGATACTATGGGGCCGAGGAGATTAAGTTCTTATGGGTGGATCTAAAAGGCGTTTGATTCTTGCGGTGGTTGGTGTCTCGCTCGCCGCGTTCCAAGCCGTTGGCCAGCAGAGTTCCACTGATACTAAATCAGACCGATAGCAGCAAGATCGGGCCAGACGGCACGGCGTACGTGACGCGAGTTGTGCCTGTGCCAAGCACCATCAGCCCGGAAGCACAGAAGGTGCTGGCGCGGGTAGTCTCAGATGCCGCTGTATCCCAAACACTCGAACAGCGCCGGACCGGCACCGACAAGTGGCAGGCAGGCGCGGGCGAAGCATCGAAGAAGCTGTACCCGGCAAACGTAACAACGGACACAATTGCTGGGGTGCCCGTCCGTACAATAACGCCTCTCAACATCACTCCAGAGAAGCGTGACCGCGTGCTCATCAATCTTCATGGCGGCGGATTTGATTCGGATTCAGGTTCGCTCACAGAGACCATCCCGATTGCCAATCTAACCGGCATTAAAGTGGTCGCCGTCCTATACCGTCTCGCGCCCGAGCACCCGTTTCCGGCTGGCTTGGACGACGCGGTCGCCGTTTACAAGGAGTTGCTCAAAACTTACAAGCCGACTCACATCGGTATATACGGAACGTCGGCTGGCGCAATTCTGACGGCGGAGGTGACGGCCAAGCTAAAGCAATTGGGCCTGCCGCTTCCAGCGGCCACGGGAATTTTCTCGGGCATGGGTGACTTCAGCCAAGGCGGAGACTCGATGGCAATTTATGCGCTAAACGGATTCTCCGGCCAACTCGATCCGCCTAAACCCGGCGTTCGGCAATTGAGTCCTTACGTTGGCACCACCGATCCGAAAGATCCTGTGCTTTCTCCTTTGTACGCAGATCTTTCGAGATTCCCGCCAACTTTGTTTATCACCAGTGGCCGCGATCTGCTACTCAGCGGAACAACAATTCTCCACCGGGCTTATCTGCGGGCTGGCGTCGATGCACAGTTGGTAGTTTTCGAAGCCTTACCCCACGCGTTTTGGAACAACCCGGCGCTACCTGAATCGAAAGAGGCTGACCATATCATGGCCAAATTTATGGAGACGCACCTGGGGAAGCACGATCTAAGTGCTCATCAGGGCCAAAAGTAAGGCTGACATTCAGAGTGTTTGGTGTCATTCGCACCGAAATCTCGTGCTGCGCTTTAGCAGTACCAGCGGCGTGCTTTTTAAACATCAATCGCGAAGGACATGAAAAGCACAGCAGGTGCCATGCGTTCGAGTGGGTTCACAACTCATCGCTCTTATCGGCAATGTTCAATTTAAACTGCCATCCCTCATAACTCATCAACATACGGCCAAACTCGTCCCAGCCGATTTCCCGGCCATCAATAACAAGGATCGGGACGCGGCCATCGCAGTCCTCATCCCATTCAATCAGGCCCCGCACGATTCGATGATCCGCGATCTGCGATCCGCCTTGGTCGCTGATGAGATGCTTCACCGACAAAGCGCGGCGTATCTTTTCAAGCAATCGCGCGAGCAAGACGAGCAGATCTTCCTCCGGCTCTCCAATGAGCTGGAACTGGTAGCCAGCCGGACTCCCATCGCTCAGCTCGAAGGCGTCGAGCGCAACTCCCGGCCCGAACAAACGAAGCCTAAAGTGGAACTCGTGGAGCACTCCCGCACAGTCAGTGAGGCCCACCGGGTGAAACTTCGCGTGTTCGAAACCTTTCAGTCCAGCCAGTTGGGCCGCTTCCAAGTTGAAGCACCCACTACAGAGCTGCCTGTATCCCTTATCGATAGAGCCGTAATGGACGATGTCATAGCTCGGAGTCATGTGGCCACAACCGTCGCAACGGATCTGGTGGGGATGTGGAACTTCGACGGTATCCATGACTTCCGTGAGCATAGCCGATCACGCTCAGACTTTTGCGGCGGCCCCAGCGTTCGCAGTATACTTTCCTCTGCGAATTCAAATGGAACAAAAAGGCTTCAGCCGCCGCTCTTTCATCCGAAATTTCTCTAGCTTCGCCGCCGCTTGCATCGTTTGCGGCGACACTGCCGGACAAGCACAGCAGACCTTGCATGTGCCCTGGTCCTCCGGCACAGAACCCCCGCACAACAAAGCGCCAGCACACGCAACAGACTGCCACCATCACATCTATGATTCGCGGTTCCCCGTGGACCCATCGGCTAAGCTGCGGCCCGGCAATGCAACGGTATCCGACTACAGGTTGCTCCAAGGGCGGTTGGGCACGACCCGCAACGTCATCGTGCAGCCATCCACTTATGGAATAGACAATCGATGCCTGCTGGACGCACTCCGCCAGTTCGGTCGTGCGACAACGCGAGGTATAGCCGTCGTCAATACCACGGTTTCGGATGCGGAGCTAAAAGAGCTAGGTGCTGCCGGTGTCTGTGGCATCCGCTTCAACCTAGTTCAGACTGGCGCTACAACAGTTGAAATGATTGAGCCGCTGGCGAAGCGGGTCGCCCTTATGGGATGGCACGTGCAAGTCAACGCAACGGCAGATCAAATCCTGGCAAATGAAGCGATCTGGAATCGGCTGCCGGTGCCTGTGGTGTTTGACCATATGGGTCACGTGTCTGTATCGGCGGCACCGGCGTTCCGGTTAATTGGCAAGATTTTGCAGAAAGGAAAGTGTTGGGTTAAGTTATCCGGCGCTTACATGGATTCGAGCGTTGGGCCGCCCACGTATTCCGACAGATCAGCGGTTGCGGCTGCTTATATAAAGGAAGCGCCTGAGCGACTGGTATGGGGCAGCGATTGGCCGCACCCGACCACAGATGACAAACCTGACGACGCGCTGCTATTCAATCTATTAGGGCAGTGGTGTCACGAAGAGAATGTAAGAACGCGCATCCTGGTTCATAATCCGGCGCATCTTTATGGATTCTCTTAAACGCATTTCTGTTGGAAATGTTTCAGGCCACGTGCTTGGTGATTGCGTTTCGGTGTGATCTTGATTGTGTTGATCAACACGGGTAACACTAGTTGCCTCATGGGTTGCTAGGCTCCTGCCGCCATAGTGAATTGCAGGTTTGCCACTTTTTCCAGGCAACATTTGAAGATGGTGATTTCAGTTTCAAGCAGTTCGAGGCGATTCACACAATCCTCGCAATGTAGGAAATGGGTTTCAACTTCACAAAGCTCGGTTTCAGAACAGTGATTTAGAAGGAATCGCTCTAAGGCTTCTTCAGCGGGGTGATTAGGATCTGCCATATCCAATAGCATTGGAGTCCTCTCTTTTTCACATGGGAAGTGTGAGGCAGAAAGAGAATCTCTCTGAAACCTTGGATCTAGCGGTACCCGGTACTAGCAAGGCGTCCTAACCAATGGCAAACAATCGCTTTTCAGATCGAATCTATAGATATCCTCGCCGACTAAAAACCAAATCGCGCTGCCACGGGGTCGGGCGAACTTTGCATCCAGTGTCACGCCTTCCGGCGTGCGGAAAGTGATTGCCTCGTCTTCTGCGACCGCGTCCGCCCCGCTCACGTCAACAAGCCTCCAGTCATTCGTTTCATAGCCATCTTGCATCACGACACTTTCTCGCCATACCGCGAAACCTGACGAGCCTTCAACCGGAGATGCCCAATGCTGCACGACGCAGTCATCGCTGATTTGTATGATTGGGAAATCGCTGTAGTAGTAGAGCCACGTCTCCCGTTCACTGACAACGTTTAAGGCATAGCAATCGTCGATGGGACCTAGTCCGGCCACACCGCCGAATCGAAAGCAGATCTTTCCCTCCACATCAAATCGAAGAAGTCCAGGTTTGCCGATTGGCTTTCTCCAGCCGAGATTCCCGTAGATCCCTTCGTCTGAATAGGAAACCCAAATCTCGTCCGTTGTTGTTGTCTGCAAATCCGCAATACCGTCCCCCAATAGAATCCGACCGAGGAGTTGTCCACCGTTGTCGAACAAGCAACCATTGCCCACCGTTGCGTCCCCGGCGTACTTGCATCTCCGCGTGCCTAACAGGAAGCCATCACGAAGTGGCTGGACCAAATCAAAGTTGTCTTGTTGGTTTTGAATGAAGATTTCCGACGACCAACCGTTGGGATGGAAGGTAAGCACGCGCCAATCACAAGATCGATTACGCTTTATCCAATTCTGTTCAGGTTCGCCTGTACAAACGAGAGCGTAAAGCGAGCCGTCCGGTCCTGGGCTGAAGCAGGTAACGTGCCCTCCAGCTAGCGAGATTGTTCCAATGTGCGGAATAGAAAGGTTCATTTGTTTGGGATTAGGCTAACTGCGCTAGACAACAGGGGGAGCTTCGCTTTTCAACTCTTCTCTCACCTTCAGCGCCTCCTCCAATGTGAGCTTCCCGCCATGGCACCACCGCATGTCGCAATCCCCCATATAGATCGACGGCGATATAACGAGCCAGTCCCTGTCAACCCAAACGGTGGCCAAGATGTTGTCTCTCTGATGCTCCACTTCGAATCGCTTGCTCACATACGACGGATGCCTCCTTATGAGGGGAAGCAGTTCGGTGATAAGTGCGCAATCGTGGTAATAGTCGCTGCAAACATAGCCGAACTCCGAAAAAGCGCACCAGTGATCATGAGCAATTGCCTGCTTATCGGCTCCTTCAGCTCTGAGCTTCTCGGTGCGGGCCGTGCATCCTGGGCACTCTGGATGTCGTCCGTGCATCCGTCTGCGCTGGCGGATCGTGAAGTAATGCTCCACGGCTCCCAGGAATGAGCGACCGAGCAAGTACTTCGGATTCTTCAGGTAAAACGCGATCTTTTCAAGTGAATTCATTTTTTCTCTAGTTTCTAAATGACGGATCGACCCGAGCGCCCGCAGTTCACTACTTCGCCTCCACCCCCCCGCGCGGTTGGTGGCGTATAGGCTTACGCCGGGCGTGGTGTGCGAATGCTAGTAATCTACGGTGCTAAGGGACCCTTTATGGACTCCGCCCCTCAACCCACCCTCGTGCCCGAAGCGTTCTGGTGGCGGAACAATCCCGCCGCTTCGGTAGCTTGAGTAGTGGATCTGAGCGCCCAGTCGGCGTTTGCAGCGGCACCACGCAAGGCAACCCATCAGCCTGAAGCTTGCCAACCTTGGCACATCAACCTGAATTTGCCTCAGCGTTTCGCTCGCGCCTCGCGTGGCAAATAAGTTGCCGAACTCGTCCGGCCCGATCCGACGTAGGCTTGGCCTTTCTTCGGGTAGCTTTTCACCGGAGCGGCTCCGTCAACGTAGATAGGTGAATGCGGTTGGCTGCTTGTGTACCCGTACTGGACATAGTTTTCGCGCCGCACCGCGTAGGAAGGCTGGGCGAAAGGAGGAAGCAGATAAGAGGGCATGTTCACTGGATTTGGCTCGTTACCGTACTGATCACGATAAACGGGAGTGCCATCACTGTGAACGGTGGGTTGTTTCACCAGATAGATGATCTCTGGCCCATCAGTGTCTATCGACGGGGCATGTCGCGGGAGTTTTGCAGCGTGACGCGGGGCGGGTGTGGGCTCTTCTTCCTCTTCTTCTTCTTGTTGAAACGGTTGGAAGTGGGTGGCTGATTGTTGAGCAGCAGGAACCCGCTGGCCAAGCGCGGTGTTCAGGTTGTACTCTTTCACGTCTTCCACTTCAACTTCAGAGACCAGACGGGTCCAGAACGTCCAGGACCGCTGGCGGAGTTCCTCCACGGCCACCTTGTCTTTCTTGTCGGACTCGGAGGTGAGCATGATGTCGGCTACCTTTTTACGGGCCAGTTCCAGTTCATCCAGGAAGCGTTGATCGTGGCTGAGCAGGTTTGCTTCTACTTCGTCTTGCATTGCGTCAATGCGAGCCCACATCTGCTTTTCGTTGCGGGGAATATCGTCCTTGCGGAGTTTCTGTGGTTTGTCGCTGGCCTGGAGGGTGAGGGCGGCCATGAACAGTATCGCGATGGAAGTTAGATTGCGTTTCATTTGGAGGTGTCGGTGAAGGCGTTTTCTGTGCGCCCCTAATGAACTCTACAAATCTCAAATCAAGAATCGTAAATCTAATGCAACTTATTTTCACTTTTCTTTAGCTAGACCACCTTAGTCATTAACAACAGGCGTTAATGTGGTTGTTGAGATTGCCACTTTGATTTGCATGTGTGTTTGCCGACCCAAAACCTCCAGCGCGTCTCGAAGGAGCACCGCAAAACTTATTCCCAAAACCGAAGGGCAATAATACAACGAAATGAACAATGATGAAATATTCTGATTTTCAAATTGGCCGTGAGTTCTGGACGGCCACCGGCCCGTGGCGATGCACAGATATCGGCACTCGCACTATAGCGGCCATTAAACTCGATCAGGACGACCCGGCTCGTTACAACGGTCCTCCCTACGGCATCGTTGAATCGGTCTTCGATGAGTACGATCTAGAAGGCAGTTACCCGAGCGAGGAGAACAGGAACTCGGAGATTGGCCCACCAGACTCGTTAGATCCTGGGCCGACAAAGCATTTACCCAATGGGGGCGATTTTGAACTGAGGACAGCTTTTGTAGCCGCAGTCGCAAATTCATCGAAGCTAGGCAGACCGCCTTTAGGCCAAAGCAAAAATATAAAAACTCTGACGGACCGAGAGCGCGGTATTGCTGCCGGAGCCATTCGTTACTTTGCGGCGCTGTTCTACCAGGAATTGGGGCAATTCGACCACGACAATCCCATCGTTTGGGAGTACGCTATGGACGAGTTGGCTGATGTCTCAAATTGTCAGAAAGGCAGGCGGACGAAACGGGATTACGTGGATGAAGTTTTGTTGGAACCCGATATTGTGATAGCAAGCGGTGACGATAACTAACAAAAAAACGCAGCCTCGCGACCACTCAAAAGAGATCGGCAGAAATCCATTTCCGCACTTCGTCGTCGACCGCGAACGGCTCCTTGTCGCTTATGAATCGGCGCTCTACCGAATAGGCGCACCGCTCCAACGGAATGCCGTGGTAACCGCCGCCTTCAAAAAACCCACGCAAATATAGCTCCGCGAAGCGGTCCAATCCGAGTAGCCGGTATTGAACCACATGCACCATTTCATGGAATAAAAGCGAAAGGCTCATGGGCTCACGGCTGGCAATTAAATCTATAAACGTGATTGCTTCGGTTAGCCTCGGTTCAGGCGCATCTAATTTCAGAACGCGCAAGAGGGGATAGATCGGCGGATTCGGAATCGGCAACGGGTCGGCTTGCACTATGCGAACCCGATCCAGGTCCTCGTCGCTAAAATGTTGCCGCAGCCGAAGCTTTGAAACCTCCGGCAACGGCATCCCCAACTGAGCCAACCTGTCACGTTGGGCCGCAATGTAGCGAGCTACAAGCGGCCCAAGAACCATCCCAGCAGTTTCTGCCGCCCACCGAGGAACACTACTCAACGTCGGTCACCTTCAGGCAATGCGTTTGATGGCTGGGGACGCAGCGACGGGCACTTCGGCCTCTTCCAACTCAAGACCCTCGATCTCCTGCATTGTCTTACCAGCAATTCCCTGAAGATCCCCATACATGCCGACCGTCGCCTGCATCACCCGCTGGATCTGTTCATCCCGCTTGGCCCATTGCTTAGTTATCAAGCGCTTTTCTTTGTCGAGGTCATCCTTCATCGAATTAAACGCCTCAACGATGGCGGACAAACGTTGCCGGAACTTCGCGCTCGACAAATACTGATAAACCATTTCTGCCTTGGTTTGTTGCCCCTCCGACGTGCGCCTCGCAGTCTCAATCTCGATCAAACTATGGCGCAGAAGGCATGCGACCGGAATCATTGTTTTGGGATGAGTCACCCAGACACCATCAATGCATTCGAATGCTTCCACAGTCTTTGGCAGCGCTTGACTGACTATGACCGCGATCTCAGCCTGAGCGTTTCGCTGATCGTCGCGGAGTTTCGGCAACCACCCGTCGCTCCAATTCTTCGTGCGTTTGGTCTCCCACAGAATGGAGCCGCACGTCTGGCCGTTGCTGTTCACAACGCCTTGCAAGATGTCGCCGCCGTGCTCTCCCTTGCGGACGGGCTGGATCGAGTCGAAAGGAAACTTCGCCATCAACAATGACTCCAACTGCAATTCCAGCACCTCACCCTGAAGTTGCTGTGACCCTTGCTCGGAGCGACGACGCAGATCCTCTATCTGTTTTTGCATCGCGGCGATGGTCGTTTCTTTCTCGTGAACGCTTAGCTTCAATTGCTCTTCGGCTTCCTGCTTCGCCTGCGCCCGGACAGTTGTTAGTGAGCCCTGTACCCGCTGTTCAATCGTTAGTTCCAGTTCACGCTTTTGATCGGCCAGTGCTCGTTCCTTCTTCAAGAATTCCGCCTGGGTCTTTTGTGCTTCTCCAAGCTTCTCATCACGCGCCTTGAGCACTTCTCCAAGATGCGCAATCTCTTGCGCCTTTTGATTGATCTCCACGGAAAACTTTACAGCAGCCCGCTGGCGCTCTTCATCGGCGATCCGTTCGCGCTCTTTGGCCAGCCGGGTTTGCTCACCCGCTTCCCACTCTAGCTTCGTGCGCCGGAGTGTGTCCTCTTGGGTCTTGATTCCTTCTTCGCGCTTCGCGAATTGGCCGTTTTGCTTTGCGAGTTGTTCTTCGTACTGGCGGCGAGTTGCCTCCACGAGCGGTGCGGCTAGCGATTCCGTCAGCGCAAACTCTGATCTACATTTCGGACAAGAAATTGTTGTTTCGGTCATAGGTCTCCTGACCAACTCTTATTATCGTCTAAAACATTTCTGCCGTTGAATGTTGCAGAGCTAAAGCATAGGCCCTTTCGGTATACTCCGCTCCGATACACCCAATGCAGTGTTGATGTTTTAGCTCTCTGAAGTTGGCCCCATACTGAACCCTACAAATCTCAAAACGCAATTCGTAAAAAACCGACAATTATTTGCAATTTTTAATCAACTGGGCAAAAAATGTTCGGTCTAATTTACGAAATCGCATTTGAGATTTGTAGAGTTCAGTATGGGAACGCCAACCGCCGAACAGATTGAAGTACTCCGGGCTTACGCCAAGGAGCATGGCCGTACTTGGAAGGCAGACCTTAACCGTGACTGGATGACGGGCAAAGCATGTGGTCCTTTGCAACAAATCCGAAATCAGTTAGGGCCTTCGTGGCTTGTTCGATTCAGTCTAAAGCCCCAGGCCGCTGGCTCGGACTTCCGGGGGAAGAATGAATCAAAACCTTAGCGATGAGCAGCACGCCGCGTGTACAAAGCCAAACATATGCCACTACGAAATCATGAGCACTTATTCGAGATCGCACAACTGATGCCAACCGATTTCGCGCCGCACGGTGAGCGACCGCTAATTCTCAACGGTGTCATTCAGCCGGACTGCTCGGACGATTGCAGATTCTTTTGCCGCCTCGAAGGAGGCGCGGGCATCGACTGGGGCGTGTGCCTGAGCCCACAAAGCCCACGCTCAGGAAGATTGACATATCAGGAGTTTGGTTGCCCAAAATTTGTGCGGCGCGATTCAGAAGATGATGATCACGTGGCAGGAGATGAAGAGTAAGGAATGTCACCTGATAAGGAGAGGAGGATCTTTGAGCGATGGCCGGACTGGTTCCGCAACGCCGCCAATATTCGCATTTCACTTATGATTTGGGGCTTTACCTGCGGCGATGGCTGGTACACCATCATCTACCAACTCTGTGAGCGTATTGAGCCGATGGTTGCTGCTTTGGATGATGGTGGCTCGGCATTCGAGGTGCTTCAGGTCAAGCAGAAATTTGGTGGGCTCCGTTTCTATACTGGTGGGTCGACTGATGAGATCGAAGCCGCGATTGAATCGGCTAGTGAACTCAGCTCTAAGACGTGTGAGGCTTGCGGCAACCCTGGCAAAAACGAGGCCGACACGACGGGATGGTGGAGAACTTTGTGCGCGTCCTGCCAAAAAACAGATCAGCCCCGCTGGTGAACGCTGAAAGCCATAATAGCGATGCCGCACCCCAGTTGGCGAATCGGGCCAGCGAGGAATAAAAGACAAATGAAGACTAGAACCCAGATCATCGATCAGACGTTAGAAGATCACGAAGCAACCACCGGAGGGCCGGATGCGTACTCGCCAATAATCAAGGCTGAACTCATCAAGCGGCTGTCCGAGGAAACATATCTTACCTGTAGCGATTTTGCTCATTTTGGCGTCAAGTGCTGCGATGCCGCTTGCGAAAGCGAGCCCCATTATGAAATGAGCGATGTGATCCTCGCCGACGACCGGCATGCCTGGGTTTGTTGCAAGATTTGCGATCTTCTGATTCGCCGAACGAAAGAGCCGTACGATGATCCCGAAGAGGAGAAGGAGGAGAAGCTGTGGCGTGAAGCGTTCGGTTTGAAACCCGACCCGGTTGAAGAAGAGCTGCACGAAGCCGCCATAACGGCTAAATCGGATGGACAAAAACTCTTCTACTGCCTGCGGTACTCCGATCATAAAGCAGGCAAACAACGCGGCAACAAAAGACTGAAGGCCCTCATTCCGCAGTTCCTCAACCTTCCAGGAGGGCGTCCAGCCAAGGCTTGCATAGCGTCAGTTCCTCCGCGAAGTTGCGGTTGTTGCTTGCAGTGTGGTGCTTCCATTTTTAAAGAAAACCTAAATTCTGAGAGCGGCGATCACAACTGTAGGCGCATTCGCGAACACAGGGCGCAGTGGAAGAATGAGTCTGATCGCCGTGAAGTGACAGAGACCGAGTAAAATACATGAACGGCAAGTCGAAGCAGAACTGTAGTAGCGACAGCTCGCAACGCACACGAGACCGTGGCTTTGCGCTCAACCGCGAAAGCTATGTAGAGCACTTTCGCCCAATGCTGGCCACGGCGCTTTGGGAGTTTTTCCATACCCCAATCATTCAGTTGGCTGATTCCAAGTACGTTGACAGATTATGGGCAACGAAGCTGAGCGCCGCATTGAAGTACAGATTCCGAGCTTCATCGGTGTGGCTCCCACCAACGGTCGCTTCAGCCGTCTTAATCTTGTCGAGGAGACGATTGGCGGCGTTGAGAAAAGGTCTTCACAGATTTGGGAGAGAGTCGTAGACGGGGTCGGAAGAGCCCTAAAGACAGATCCATCTGCGCTGCGGCTACCCGACCAAAATGAATTGGCGTCAGTCTTCTTTCTACGAGTGCGAGCGAGATGTGCTGCCGCTCTAAAAGGGCGCAACCCCGAGCGATTGTCGGCTCGGCCTTTCGATTTGTTCTTCGTTTGGGATTATGTGTCTGCCGCTCTTACATATTGCTTTCAAAGGGAGATCGCCGTTGCGAACGATTATTTGAAGCGAATAAATTGGTTCGATGATCGCGTGGACACCTATCTGGAATGCCGCCTTGATGGATGGATCTCAAGCAAGAGGCTGACCCAGACCAAAAGGATTTACTGCTGTCTAGAGCGTAGGGCCAAGATCGAAATGGAGGCGGCAATCCGCGCCGGTATCAATTTGGTGCCCGTGGACATGATCTGGCACTTCGCAATTAACGAGATTGCGCGTCAACTCGACAAAAAGCCTAGCGAGTTGCTACTGCCGAGTTGGCAGACGGTTGCGAAAGCGTTCTTTACCAAGGTTGAAGAGATGTGTGCCGCTGGTGTGAGCAACGAGGAGAGCCCGCTGAAGGGAACAACATGACACTGAACCCAGATCTGGTGCGTTTGCCCGATTGGGGCTTTCACCTGTCGTATTGGGTCGCAGACGGAGATCCGGCACCTGAAGTGCCTTTCCCGAGAGACTGGGAAGTCTGCGGCGTGCCCGATTTCGATCCGCTCGCGATGCGCCACCAAGACAGGCGGCGGGGACTGATAACACTGGCTTGGCCGATGTACCACCCGAGCAACCCGATGGTGGAACTTGATGCGGTCTGTCGTTTCCTGGAGCAAATGACGGCGGAGGCAATGGCTATATGGCTGTCGATGCAGGATCGTTATTTGTCGGTGTCCTGTGGCGATATCGAGATGGATGCGGCGGAACTTAGTACACGCGGGTTCTTTATTGCGCCGGAGCTAATGCAGCGGCTGCGGAGGCTCAAAATACGACTTAGAGTCAGCTTCCACCCGCACGCCGGGACGCGAATGAATATTGATTACTGATTCAATGTTGCAATGGTCAAGCTCCGCGCTTCCATGCTTGGCCAAGCCAATAGTTGTGGGCTCTCATATAACAAGGCATGTTATATTGCAACCAGTGACAGGGAATGAACTCAAAGCCGCTCGGCTGGCCTCGGCATGGACGCAGAATGATGCAGCGGCGAGACTTGGAATAACCCAAGCCTACCTGTCGATGGTTGAACGGGGCACCCGCGCTGTTTCGGATGAACTTGCCGCAAAGGCCGTAAGCGTCCTCAAAGTCCCGGCGACGGCACTCCCAATAGGCCAAACCCAGCATCGCGGTCTCAATGAATCTTATTTCCAGAAGGCTCTGGGATCGCTCGGCTATCCAGGATTTGCCTATTTACGTCGATCAGCAAAGGTGAATCCAGCGGAACTTTTGATGGAAGCAATCGACTCTGATGACTTAGATCCGCGTGTTGTCGAAGCGCTGCCCTGGCTTCCCTTCGCCTATCCAAGCATGGATTGGACTTGGCTCATCTCCAACGCTAAGATGCGTGACAGGCAGAACCGGCTTGCCTTCGTCACTGTTCTCGCTGCTCAAGTTGCTGGGGGGAAAGGCGATGCCGCCACTGAGAAGATCCTCATGGGAATCGTCGAAACGCTGGAGAAATCTAGGCTGGCTGGAGAAGACTCCTTGTGCAACGAGGCAATGACTGAGGCAGAGCGCAAATGGCTAAGGGCTCGTCGATCCACCACGGCTAAGCATTGGAATCTACTGACAGATCTCTCCGTCGAACGGCTGGCTCATGCCTCCAAATAAAAGACCGCCCGAGCCGTGGGATTCTTTCTTGAAAGAGCTTGATGCAGCGGTAGGTGAAACCACGCGCATGGATTGTATTGGCGGATTCGTGGTCGCTCAGTTTTACGGTTTGGGCCGCCCGACAGCAGATGTGGATGTGATCGAAATTGCCCCGCGTAAAGCTGCGGACACAATCATGGCCATCGGCCTGCGCGGTAGTCCACTATCGAAGAAGTATGGCATCTACCTTGACCGAGTTGGCATCGCTGCTATTTCAGAAGACTATGAAGAGAGACTCGTTGAGATGTTCCCAAATGCCTATCAACATCTTCGTCTGATGGCCGTTGATCCATACGATCTGGCGCTTTCCAAGCTTGAGAGAAACGGCCAGAAAGATCGCGACGACGTTAGGTTCCTTGCTCGAAGCGTGCCGCTGGATCTCGACATTCTCAAGCAGCGATATCAGACGGAACTGAGATGGCAACTGGGTGTGCCCGAGCGGGAAGATTTGACTCTGAAGCTTTGGCTAGAGATGATCCAAGAGGACAGAGGAAAAAACTCCACCTAGAACACGTGAACTTTCAGAGCAGCACTGATCTGAGCTTTCGACTCAGCGGCTTAGGCGGAACACTTTCCCTCGTGCCGGAAACGGCAGCGACCGACCTTGAGGCAGAAGAATCGCATGGTCCCGCGCCGTTCGGAAATGATCGCAGGCACCATCGGTAATGATAAGAATCGGGCCATCTTTGGGGAAATTCTCGGCTCGCTCCAGGAGATCGATTCCGGGTTGGAGAATTGTTCCACCCCGCCCCAAGATCGTCACTCTACCGGCAATCTCATCGGGCCGCATATAGCCCGCATCGTAGGCGACAGCATCGCAGAAGACGACTCTGGCCAGCAGAACGTCCCTCGACTCGCAATAGCTGGCGATTGCGCCCAGACTCTCACCCAACAAGATGCGACTCATCGATCCCGATGTGTCGAGAACGACCCCAAACGTTCGTCCCTCTTGATCGATCAATTGCGGGACGTACTTCGGCCTGGGGATATCGGGCGTGCTGCTTTGCCGCCTGCTTGGGCGAGCGTAGGTTCGCACTTGTTCGATAGGAGAGAAGTGGTCATCCAGCCAACGGGCGAGTTCGACATCCCACGGAATGGCTGGCTGATTCAGAGCCCGGATCTCTTCGATCAAACCGGCTGGCAGCAAACCGCGTCCTTTTTCGTGGTGGTATGCAAGACCCTGCGCAAGGCAACTTCGATAGAAAGAATCGAGGTCGGTTCCGTCCGGGGAGTTCCACCAACCCGCT
>Ga0182012_10000416_pt1 | contig 48276 bp, 37 predicted proteins | sample 612S2SmetaG_FD_120486 | JGI IMG/M metagenome (GOLD analysis project Ga0182012, IMG submission 120486) | Permafrost microbial communities from Stordalen Mire, Sweden - 612S2S metaG | ecosystem: Environmental > Terrestrial > Soil > Wetlands > Permafrost | place: Sweden: Stordalen | collected... | reverse complement strand
GCGACGGCCAGATAGAGCTCGAGCGGGTAGGCGCCGCCTCCCGAAGGATAGGGCCTGGCGGCGTGATCGATCGCAGGTCCGTCGTCGCCAAAGTCGAGACTGTCGGCCCATTTCGACTGGATGCGCGCGGTCGATTCGAGAAAGCGCGAAAGCTCGGCGAGCGTGATCGGTTGCCGGTCGTCGAAATCGCGGGCCGAATGACGCTCATGCAGCAGTCTTGCGAACGGCGAGGGAAGTCCTGGGTCCGGCGCAGCCGGCTTGCCGAGATCGATCTCTGTGCCAGGCCATCGCGGCCGCACCGCCGGTGGCAGCGGCAGCACGTCGGCATAGGGATAGCGGCCGCCCAGCGGATTGGCGTTGCGGCCTTCCGTGCTGCGGGTGTGGAACAACAGATCGTGAAAATCCCACAGCACCAGGCTGTCGTCGCCTTCGACCGGCCGAAGATCGCGTTCGCTGCCGGCATCAGTCTTGAAAAGAATTTCGCAGTCCACCAGCAAAGCCAGAAGCTCAGTGCCCGAAAAACTTTCCTGCCGCCGGAGCTTTGCGAGTTTTTGCGGGGTTGAGAGCAAGGCGAGAAAGGCCACGATCTTCGGATCGCCGATCCGGAACAGAGCTCCCGCGCGCGGCGATTCCAGCACCATCGCGTTGCCGCGCCGTCGCAGATAGGCGAACCGCGACAGCACGATGACGTCGTTGGCGCCGAGTTTTGGCATGTGCGGCCAATAGTCCGGAATCTGCGGTTCGATGATTACCTCGAAGGTTTTGCCGCCGACCTCACCGAGGCGGTACTCCAAAAGGCCGCGCCGGGCCAGTCGCCGCACCAGCAGATCGATTTCCCTGTCGACGGCGCCGCCATCCGGTGCAAGAGCGCCGAGCGGCAAGCCCGTGCGCAGGGCCTGCGCTTCTTCCAGGGCGCGGCTGGTGAACTTTCCGAGGCTGGTAGAATATCCGTCGAAGCAGGCGGCGACACTGCCGTCGGCCTGTGCTTCGAGCCTGATGTCACCGCTCAGTCGTGCGACCAGGGATGGTGGAGCGGGTCGCAGCCCTCGCTTGGTTGGGGGAGCGCGCAAGCCGGCCTGTCCCTCAGGTATGGGGAAGGAATGGAGTGAGTTCGCTTTCCGACCGCGGCTGATCCAGCCATCCGAGCTTGACCGGGATATCGTAGAGGCGGCCCGGCGCGAACCGGCGATAGAAATGCCGCAGGCCGGGCACGATGACCCTGACCACGGGCACCTCGACATCCGGGCGCGTCTGATCGAGAACAAGAAAATCCAGACCGGCGCGTCGCGCGATATCGACGCAGGCCTCGACCTGCTCGCGCGTGTTGCTGAGGCGGCTGAGCTCCGGGCTTCCGTCTGTCTGGGCGGTCGGCTGGCCAATCGGCGTCAAGAACGGATGCTCCCGCAGGAAAAGCGGATTGGTGCCGTCGAGGCTCGGCTTCTCGCCGGTCCCGCCGCCGATCAGGCCGATGGACAGAAACTGGTTCAACTCGGTCAGCGCGCGCAGCAACGCGATGCGGCGATCGAAATGGGCGCCGGAGCCGAATTCGATATTCTCCTGGCCGTTCTGCATCCAGTGCGAGATCGCCACATAGGTCGGAACGCCGAGATCGGTCGTGACATCGAGCACCCATAGCTGCCGTCCGGTTTCGGCCAATTGGGTCTTAAGGTCGTGAACGTAGGAATCGTTGAACTGGGCGAGGTCTACCGCGTTTCGCTGCAACCGGTTGTACCACCAGATGGCATAGGAATCGCGCTCCACCAGCTCGAGAAATCCTTGCACGATGGCTTCTTCGAGCGTGTTGCCGGCGGCGCAGCCGTTGGAATCCGCCTGGAATGCGGCAGGACCGCTGTAGAAGAAATACAACAGGCTGGTCGGAATAAACTTGAAGCGTCGGTCGCGCAGCGACCACACCGGCGACCACTCGATCGCCGCCGATGGATCGAACGGATCCGGGGCCGGCTGGGTCTCGTGGGAGTGATCTTCGGCAGAGTGGTGCGGCTTTGATTGCGCCTCGCTGAACAGCAGGACGTCGTTGGGCAGGATGGCATCGCCCGGCTGGAAATCCGAAAACCGCCGCGTGATCCTGATTTCGTCGCCTTGGAAAATTCCCGAATAGCGCTCAATCGCCTCCATCAGCGCGCTGGCTTCTCCTTGCTCGGCCGTGCTGCCCTTGCCGAAGCTGCCGCCGCTCAGCCCGGCCCTGAGCTGATCGACGCTGTGGGCCGGCGCGGAAAAATTATGCGCGGCATAATAGTTGGTGTTCATCGGCAAATCGGCTTCGATCCGTTCAAGCCGTGAGACGACACCGGTGAGCGGGCTGACGTGCTTGCGGAAGCGCGCCACCGTGGTCCGCGACGATACGGTGCGGTATCCGCCGCTGGTCATGACCAGCTTGGCACCGGGGCCGAGTGCGATGGGCTCTGGGGCACGTCGCGGATTCAAAAGCTTCTTTCGGCCGCAGGTCGGGCATTGCGGGCGGGCTGCAACATAATGTTTGGCGATGGTCGAGCCCAACAAGTCCAGGCTGACGATGTGATCGTGCAGGTCGGTGCGAAAATCGGTGGCAATGGCTTTGGCGATTTCGAGAGCGGCGAACTGGATGCTGGTTTGTCCAACCGGGTAACGCAGGAGAGGGGAGGCCACGACGGCGTGCGCCGGCCCTCGGTCGAGAAATCCCTTGACCTCCCGATTGCGCACCATGCGGTCGAACAGGCAGGTCCAGCAGGCGCTCTTGCCGGGGGTGAACACCGGACCGACCAGTGGAAAAGCTCCAGATGGCTGGACCAGCAGCCACGGCGCGCGGTCCGAGACGCGCTGCCGGTTCAATTCGGCCAGCCGCCGTTCGAGATAGTCGTTCACCAGAGTGATCGTCAGGTCCGCAGAGCGCTTGACGACGCGAACGCCCAGTTCGCCCAAGGCGGCCGCGAGCTCGGGGGCTCCCTGAACGTCGATCGCTTGAATGCCTACGCGACAATTCCCGAGATTTTTCTCTGCGCTCCCGGGCGGCAGGCCGAGGCTCGCCCAATAGCCGGCGACGGCGCCTAGGGAAGCGCGCGACCTCGGCACGAGATAGTTGCGCTGGATCAGGCGCTGTAGCGCTTCTTCGATCTTGTCCGCCGGAAAATCCGGTTCCAGTTCGCCAACGATTTTCCTGAAGCTCTTGCCGCCTTCTCCGATCACTTTGGCAAGGGCACAATAGAGCTCGCCGTGAAGAAAGAATTTTCGGTCCTCGGAATAGAGGCAGACGACGTCGGGCGGCAGCACATAAACAGTAAAATTCGGCGCGAACCGCGGTATTTCGTGGCCGGCAGGCGTCTGCTTGGACGGATGCCCCTTCATGAGCTTTGCACGCTGATCTTGATCATCATTTGCATTCGCCTGTTCAAGGCACATCCTTCGGTCACCAGAGTTTCCTCGAATGGCTGACGTACATTTTTAGGTGATGTTGATCTTGATGATATCTGAGATCTGCGGGCCGCAGACGCAACCTACCTGCATGCATGGCCGCACGATTTGGCCGGGTCGATGGTTCGGACCCGGCCATGAAAATCCTTTTATGTCAATAGCAGCGCAGCGCCACTAGCAAAAGCGGCAGGCTCCCCAGGATGCGCAGCATCCTCCGCAGCCCCATCCGCATCTGCAACCACCGCAGCCGCATCCCCTGCAGCCGCCGCAGCCGCGGCAGCCACCGCAACCGCGAAATGCGACCTTTACACCGCCCGCGGCTGTTTGGGTGTTTTCCTTGTCAAAGACATAGAAGGTCGCCAAGCTGACGTCGGAAATTTCCTCTTCACCGAGCGTGAGTTGGTGATTTGGTGCAGGCATCGGCATCCGCGGCAGGTCTTGCGTCGGCACCGCCGCCGCGGAGGCGCCTCCCGCCAGCGAGAGACTGAGACCGGCGGCTCCCAACACCGGCCCCGCCGTCTTCGTTGTGTTTTTCCGTCTCGACGGTTTCTTTGCTTGTCGCATCCTTGCTTGCTCCGTTGGGCGTTCAAAGCTGTCAACTATCGTGCCTAGCGAACAGGTTGATCGGCTCAGGTAGAGAAAAGTCCGATGCAGCGATTAAACTTCTGAATTTGCAGATTTTGTGTCTATGAGCAAAGCCAACTATGCCCATTCAATGATATTCCGATGGTCTGCGTGTTGGATTGTTTCGGCCTGCATCTGTGACACATTGTGCGCCTTGCTGCAGCTTCCCCGACATCGGCGCGCAACAGGCCTCAGCCGTGGGCGGCGCCATTCCACAACAATTTTCCGGAACCGTGTGACCACACCAGCTCGTGAAATCACGTGAAATCAAACGCGTTGCGAAAATAATAATAGTTATGGCCGGGTCGATCTCGTCGAACCCGGCCATAGCGATATGATTCGGTCAAAACAAGCGAACGGTGATCAGATCTAGCAAATGCGGCAAGCTCCCCATGACAGGCAGCAGCCGCCGCAGCCTACGCCGCAACGACAACCCCCGCAGCCTCTGCAACCTCTGCAACCTCTGCAACCGCCGCAGCGGCAGCCACGGGCTTCCTGCACCATGCCTCGCAGCGATCCGGTGCTCTCTTTGTCGAAGACGTAAAACGTCGCCAAGCTGACGTCCGATATTTCCTCTTCACCGAGAGTTACCTGGTGACCCGGAGCCATGTTTGGCGTCAGAGGCAGGTTCTGGGTCGGCGCCACTGCCGCGGATGCTCCGCCCACCAGTGAGAACGTCAATCCGGCGGCCCCCAACGCTGGCACTGCCTTCGTAGCCCGCTTTCGCTTCGAAGCTTGCTTCTGCCGTGGCATAGTCGCTTCCTCCATCGCTGTGAAAGATGATCCGAATTCAAACCAACTTAGAGACAATCGGTTCCAACAATTGAATAGTACGCCGTACAAATACGCTACGCAAGACTGGTTGCTGAGCATAGTGTGCTCCGGATACCTGCAGCCGGAAGATTTCATGTTGATGAACGATTTTCGTGAACGACGGTTGGGGAAAAGACGGGAGGATGAACGGCTTGTTCATATTGCGCGCGCTTCTGCTCGATTAAGCCCGCTATCCCTGGACCATGGCGCGCGATAAGCTGCGCCAAGCCAACCACTACTTAGCCACAACTCGACGAAAAGAATCCGGGTGGCGGAGTGCGCCGTCGCGGTCGATGGGCACGAACGGAGAATCCGTCATGGTCGGTCAGCACGGACGCTTCGTGTGGTATGAACTGTTGACGACGGACATTTCGGCGGCGAGGACCTTCTACGCCAATGTCGTGGGTTGGGGTGCGCAGGACGCATCGACGCCAGATCTGGCTTACGCATTATTGACGGCGGCAAGCGGCCCGGTGTGCGGGCTCATGGACCTGCCGGAAGAGGCCCGGAAGCTGGGTGCGATGCCGAGATGGGTCGGCTACGTCGCAGTTGACGATGTCGACGCGGCTGCCGACCGCATCAAGCGCCTTGGCGGAGCCGTGTACGTGGCTCCCACCAGCAGCAATATCGGCCGCATTTCGATAGTCGCAGATCCGCAAACGGCCACGCTGGCGTTGGTCGAGGGGCTGAAGCCGGGCTACCAGCCGTCGGACGATCTGGCCGGGCGGGGGCGCGTCGGCTGGCATGAGTTGCTTGCCGGCCACAGGGAGCAAGCGTTCGATTTCTACCATGAGATTTTTGGCTGGCAGAGGGAAGACCGCGGCATCGGGCCGACCGTCACCTATCTGTCGTTCTCTGCCGATGGCCAGACGGTAGGCGGCATGTTCACCAAACGTCCGGTCGAGCCGATCCCGTTCTGGCTCTATTACTTCAACGTCGAGGACCTCGACTTGGCGGTCGGACGTGTGAAAGCCAGCGGCGGCGAGCTCTTCGAAGGCCCGTTTGAGGTTCCGGGCGAGAGCTGGATCGCGCGGTGTCTCGATCCCCAACGCGCCATTTTTGCGCTGCAGGGAAAGCGCAGCCCGGAAAACGTCCGGCGTGCCGGCGGCTCGGAGGTCGCCTGGTCTACCGAGTGGAGCGGAATTTCATCGCGCGGCAGATTGATCACCAAGCCGCGCGGCTGACCCTCGGAGCGCTACCCGCCGGGCAAGCCGACATCAGCCGGCCTTGGCGACCGCCGGCTTCGGCAGCGGCTTGTCCTGCCGTTTTGACCAGGAGATATAGTAGGCCACCGTGGTCATGATGGCTATGCCGGCCACGCTGACGAAAATCTGCGCGAGCAGCGAGCCCGAACTCATCATCAGTTCGAAATGTGCGACGAAGGACAGGAAGACGCCGACGCAGAACACCGCGAGCGACTGCTGGCCGCAGACGATCAGCGGATCGAACATCTTCCATTGCAGACCGGACCAGTCCTTGTGCACGAACCGGATGACCAGGATCACGATCGCCACAAAATGCAGAAACCGGTAGGGCGCAAGATTGGTCTTGTCGTTGGGATTGAAGGCCGCATAGAGCCAGTGCGGAAACATCGCGCCGAAATCCGGAAACCGGCCCGCCATGGTCATGATCAGCGCAAAGATCAGGTAGGCGATGCACACATAAAGCGTGATGGGCGCATTGATGATCGCCATATTCTGTCTGGCGCCGCCGAGCGCGCACCATGAGCCGAACACGAACAGCACCTGCCAGCAATACGGGTTGAAGTACCACTCGCCGGCGGGATAGGCCCGCAAATTCCAGCCGAACTGGCGGGCAGCGAGCCACAGCACGATCGACGCCAGCATCGTCAGGTTGGGCCGCCGCAGCATGATCCACAGCACCGGTGGGAAAAGTCCCATCAGCACGATATAGAGCGGCAGCACGTCAAGATTGACCGGCTTGAATTTCAAGAGCAGGCCCTGACGCAGCGTTTCGACGGCGCTATCGACCAGGCCTGCGACGTTGAATTCGTTGATGATCTCCGGATCGCTGTAACGCTGCGCGACGTAGCTGATCGAAACGATGTAGATCACGAACAGGATGATATGGGCGACGTAGAGCTGCCAGACCCGCTTGGTCAGGCGGGTGGCGCCGACGATGAAGCCGCGTTCCAGCATCATCCGCGCATAGACGAACGAGGCAGTATATCCGGAAATGAAAACAAACAGGTCCGCCGCGTCGCTGAAGCCATAATTTCGCGTGGTGATCCAGTTCACGACGTTGTCAGGAATATGATCCAGGAAAATCGCCCAGTTCGCGACCCCGCGAAACAGGTCGAGCCGGAGGTCGCGTCCTTTTTCCGGAAGGGTGGCGTTGATTTTCATGGCAGCCCGTTTCGAAACACGGCCTTCGAAAGGATCAGTCGGCAGGGTAGGGGGTAGGCCGGGCGAGCGGCGAGATTGTCACGGCGTATCACAATGATTATACCAGTCGGGAAAACGTAACATCCGGGCCAGGAATCTCCGCTCAAATTCCTGAGAGCGGGTCTCTATACCATCATGGCTGTTTCCACCGCGCGCTTCAATGCCGTATTTCTCACGAGGCTCAATCGCCCATGACCGCACGTATCTTTAAGCCTGCCAAAAACGCCATGCAATCCGGGAAAGCCAAGACCAAGGAATGGCAGCTCGATTACGAGCCCGAGCAGCCGCGGTCGATCGAGCCGTTGATGGGCTGGACCAGCTCCGGCGACATGAGGCAGCAGATCACCCTTCGCTTCGACAGCAAGGAAGAGGCGGTAGCTTACTGCGAGCGCGAGGGCATACCCTATCAGGTGATCGAGCCGAAGCTGCCGGCTCGCCGGCAAGCCGCCTACGCGGACAACTTCGCGTTTCGGCGCGCCGAGCCCTGGACCCACTAGGGGCCAACAGTGCTGATGGCCTGGCATTTCCACGGGCCACCGAGATTTCTGGTTGCCTCAAGCCGTGGCGCAATGACACCATGAAGGCAGCCCAGCTGCCTAGTTGCGGCGCACAACCGACTGCTGTAGGCCATGGCGCTTCGTTCGACTACCGACCCGACCTCGTCCGATTTCGCCCGCAATGCGGAAGCCATGCGGACGTTGGTCGCGGACCTCAGGCAAAAGCTCGATGCCGTGGCTGGCGGCGGCGGCGACGCGTCACGCGCCCGCCATTCCTCGCGGGGCAAGATGCTGGCGCGCCAGCGCGTCGATCTCCTGATCGACCCAGGTACGGCCTTTCTCGAATTGTCGCCGTTGGCGGCCTACGGTCTCTATGGGGGTGATGTGCATTCCGCCAGCATTGTCACCGGGGTGGGCCGGATAGCCGGGCGCGAATGCGTCATCGTCGCCAATGACGCGACCATCAAGGGGGGCACCTATTATCCGATGACGGTGAAGAAGCATCTGCGCGCGCAGGATATCGCGCGGCAGAACAGGCTTCCCTGCATTTACATGGTCGATTCGGGCGGCGCCTTCCTGCCGCAGCAGGACGAGATCTTCCCCGATGAGCGGCATTTTGGCCGCATCTTCTACAATCAGGCGCAGATGTCCGCCGCCGGCATCCCGCAGATCGCGATCGTGATGGGCTCCTGCACGGCTGGTGGCGCCTATGTTCCGGCGATGTCAGATGAAAGCATCATCGTGCGCAACCAGGGCACGATTTTCCTCGGCGGCCCGCCACTGGTGAAGGCCGCCACCGGCGAGGTCGTCACCGCGGAGGAACTCGGCGGCGCCGATGTCCACTCGCGGCAATCCGGCGTCACCGACCACTATGCGCAGAACGACAGCCACGCGATCGGGATCGCGCGGCGCATCGTGTCCACGCTGAAGCCACCGCAGCGTCCGCCGCTGAACACGCGCCCCGCGCGCGATCCGCTGTTTGCGCCGGACGAGATCTATGGCGTCGTGCCGGTCGACGGCCGCAAGCCGTACGATGTGCGCGATATCATCGCGCGGCTGGTCGACGGTTCGGAATTCGACGAATTCAAGAAGCTGTATGGCCAGACCCTGGTCTGCGGCTTCGCTCATGTGTGGGGCTATCCGGTCGGCATCATCGCCAACAACGGCATCCTGTTCAGCGAGAGCTCGCTGAAGGGCGCGCATTTCATCGAGCTGTGCTGCCAGCGCCAGATACCCCTGGTGTTCCTGCAGAACATCACCGGCTTCATGGTCGGCAGGAAGTACGAGGCCGGCGGCATCGCGCGCGACGGCGCCAAGCTGGTGACGGCGGTGGCGACCGCTGCGGTGCCGAAATTCACCGTGGTGATCGGCGGCTCCTACGGCGCCGGCAATTACGGCATGTGCGGACGTGCCTACAGCCCTCGCTTTCTCTGGATGTGGCCGAACGCGCGGATCTCGGTGATGGGCGGCGAACAGGCCGCGATGGTGCTGAGCCAGGTCCGCCGCGATAACATCGAGGCCAAGGGGGAGACATGGTCGGCCGAGCAGGAGGACCAGTTCCGTGCGCCGATCCGTGCCCAATATGAGAGCCAGGGCAGCCCGTATTACGCCACGGCGCGGCTGTGGGATGACGGCGTGATCGACCCCGCCGATACCAGGCTGGTGCTGGGCTTGGGGCTTTCGGCCGCTTCCAATGCGCCGATCGAGCCGACCCATTTCGGCCTGTTCAGGATGTGACGATGGATCGCCCCAAGCCTTATCGGCGGTTTTCTTCCCTGCTGATCGCCAATCGCGGCGAAATCGCTGTCCGCGTGATCCGCACCGCTCGCGCGATGGGGCTGACCACGGTCGCGGTCTATTCCGAGGCCGACCGTGACGCCATGCACGTCGCCATGGCCGACCAGGCGGTGCTGCTCGGCCCGGCGCGGGCCCGCGACAGCTATCTGAGCATCGAACGGGTGATCGACGCGGCGCGCAAGACCGGGGCCGAGGCCGTGCATCCCGGCTATGGCTTTCTGTCCGAGAGCGCCGAATTCGCGCAAGGCTGTTTCGATGCCGGATTGGTTTTCGTCGGACCGACCGCAGCCATGATCCGGGCGATGGGCTCGAAATCCGGCTCGAAGATGCTGATGGAACAAGCCGGCGTGCCGCTGGTGCCCGGCTATCACGGCGAGGCCCAGGACGAGGCCACGCTGGCGAAGGCCGCCGAGGGATTAGGCTTTCCGGTTCTCCTCAAGGCCTCGGCCGGCGGCGGCGGACGCGGCATGCGTATCGTGCGTTCGGCGCCAGAACTGGCCCCCGCCCTCGTCAGCGCCAGGCGCGAGGCCAAGGCCGCATTCGGCGACGATCGCATGCTGATCGAGAAATTCGTCGACCATCCCAGGCATATCGAGGTGCAGATCATCGGTGACAGCCACGGCAACCTGCTCTCGTTGTTCGAGCGCGAATGCACCTTGCAAAGGCGCCACCAGAAGGTGATCGAGGAAGCGCCGTCGCCGACGCTCGACGCCAGCGGGCGCGAGGCCGTATGCGCAGCCGCGCGCAAGGCCGCCGCCGCGGTCGGCTATGTCGGGGCCGGTACCATCGAGTTCGTCTCCGACGGCAAGGACGTATTCTTCATCGAGATGAACACCAGGCTGCAGGTCGAGCATCCCGTGACCGAACTGATCACCGGCATTGATCTGGTGGAATGGCAGTTGCGCGTTGCCTCAGGCGAAAGTCTGCCAAAGACCCAGGACCAGATCCGGATGGGCGGTCATGCCGTGGAAGCGCGGATTTACGCGGAAAATCCGCACAAGAATTTCATGCCCTCGGTCGGCCGCATCAAGACCTGGCGTCTGCCGGAGCCGTCGAACGGCCTGCGCATCGATGCCGGATATCGCGAGCACGATGCGGTCTCGCCGCATTACGACGCCATGCTGGCCAAGGTCATTGCCTGGGCGCCGACCCGCGATGCCGCGCTGGGCCGGCTCAATCGCGCCCTTGAGGAAATGGACGTTCGCGGCATCGTCACCAACATTCCGTTCCTGTCCGCGCTGGTGAGCCATCCGGACGTTCGCGCCAACGCTATCGATACCGGCTTCATCGAGCGTGAATTGAAGCATCTGACGCCGGACCCGCGGCCGCCCCACGATCTCGAACTTGGCGCCGCGGTCGCGGCCATTCTCGGCGAAGAGGCGAAAGCCGCGCTGGCTGAAGCAGGATCGCCGTGGCGGACGGCCGGATGGATGCCGGTCGGCCGCCGGCAGCGGGTGTTTACGTTCCGCCATGGGCCGGCGACCGAGCAGAAGCTGAGCCTAAACTACGGTAACGGTCCCGCGACGCTGTCGATCGGCGAAGGCGAGGTCGCCTTCGCCTCCGCCCCCAATGCCGCCGGCGGCTTCGATCTTACGCTTCACGGCGTTAAATCCCACGTCTTCGCGGTGATCGCAGGCCACGAATTGTATCTGCATACGCGCAACGGCCGCTTCGACCTGCACTGGGTCGATCCGTTCGGCGGCGATGACGAAGAGCAGGTCGGCGAAGACAAGATCGTAGCGCCGTTGCCCGGCACCGTGGTAGCGTTGCTGGCCGAGGAGGGCGCTCATCTCGAAAAGGGTGCGCCAATCCTGACGCTCGAGGTCATGAAGATGGAACAGACCCTGCGGGCACCGTTTGCCGGCGTGCTGAAAGCAATAAAGTGCAGGGTTGGCGATATCGTCGCCGAAGGAGTCGAACTCGCCGAGATCGAGCCGCTGGCTCCGTAAGATTCTTGCTGGGATCAATGGCGTCATGAGATCAGCATGAGCGATTCCGTACGCATCCTCGAAGTGGGCCCGCGCGACGGCCTGCAAAACGAAAAAGCCACGGTCGATGTCGCCGATCGCATCGCCTTCATTGAGGCGCTGGTGGCGGCCGGTCTGCATACCCTCGAGGTCGGTGCCTTCGTGTCGCCGAAGGCCATCCCGCAGATGGTGGATTCGGATGCCGTGCTGCGCGGCGTCAATCACCTCGCGGGCGGTGAATTCCATGTGCTGGTGCCGAACCTCCGGGGTTACGAGGCCGCGCATGCCGCCGGCGCCAAGGTGGTCGCGGTATTTGCTTCGGCATCGGAAGGGTTTTCACGCGCCAACATCAATTGCTCGGTTGCCGAATCGATCGAACGGTTCAAGCCGGTGGTTGCCCGCGCCAGGGCCGACGGCGTCAAGGTGCGCGGTTACATTTCCTGCGTGCTCGGCTGCCCCTTTGATGGCGAGGTCAGGCCGCAAGCGGTGGTCGATGTTGCCAGGCAGCTGTGGGGGCTCGGCTGCTACGAAATATCGCTTGGCGACACTATCGGGGTCGGCACTCCGCGGAAGGCGCGGCACCTCTTGCGCGCGGTTTCGGGCGAGGTGCCGATCGCCCATCTGGCGATGCATTTTCATGACACCTACGGCCAGGCTTTGGCCAATCTCTATGCCGGGATGGAGGAGGGCGCCCGCGTCATCGATGCCGCCGCCGGCGGTCTCGGCGGCTGTCCCTACGCGCCGGGTGCCACCGGCAATGTCGCCACCGAGGACGTGATCTATATGCTGGAGGGCATGGGCGTTGCGACCGGCATCGACCTGACAAAACTGGTGGCGGCGACCAACGCGATCGGGCGACTGATTGGGCGGTCGCCGGTCAGCCGGGTGGCGGCGGCGATCAATGCGAAGCAGCGGACGAGGGAGTAGGGTCGAACCAAAGCCAGAGCCGCGCGACTGTAGGAGCCGGCGGCTTGTCGACGAATGCAAGCATGCGATCAAGCCTTGCCAATGATGCGCTCTTTCGGCCGTTATCCCGGCCCGCGCTTGGCCACAGCTCGGCGCCGCATCAACCAAACCACGACCTTGCTGCAATGCACATCTGCCGGAGGACTCGATCGGAAAGAAGACCGAATAGTCTATTTTGACGAGATCTCATCTCAACTGAGGCGTAATTACTTACAGATTTGGTCGAGGAAAAATATTTTTCCGGTCGCAGGTAACAAACGGCATCGCGGAACCGTTGTCACCATGGCGGCATAAGTCGCTTTCAAAACCGTTTCAAAGGGATGACCAACCAATGACCATCAGCACCCGACTCGCGCTCGGAATTTCGGCCGCCGCACTTTCGCTCAGCCTGGCTCTCGCGCCCGCGGCCTTCGCCCAGGACAAGATGGGCAAGGATGACGGCATGAAGAAGGACACGATGTCCAAGGATGGCATGAAGAAGGACACCATGGCCAAGGACGGCATGAAGAAAGATTCGATGTCCAAGGACGACATGAAGAAAGACGACATGAAGAAGTAGGCGTCGCCACCGCCATTTCCGCCAAAGGCCCGCCTCCGCTCGGAGGCGGGACTGTCATAAAGCCGAGCCGCAGCCGGCTCTACTTGCGTTTCTTGCGGGCGGCATAGCGGGCGTCGCGCGCGGCCTTGCGTTCGGCCTCAAGCGCGGCTTCCTTGGCCGCGGCCTCCTCCTTTTCGCGCGCCAGCTTTGCAGCGGCTGCCGCCACCGCTTCGGCTTCGAGACGGGCCTGCTCGGCCTTGGCTACTTCGCGCGCCAGTTTGGCCGCGGCGCGTTCGGCAGCTTTTGCCTCGCGTTCGGCACGTCGCGCCGCAACAGTGGGATCGTCAAGACCCGGCTGGCTGCGAAATTTGTTCAGGATGTTCTGCCTGGCTTCCTGCGCCGCTTTTTGCCGATCCGCGAAGCTAGGTTCCTTGAATCCACTCATTGAACGAGCCTTGTCACTTTCATGGTTGGTGAGACGATCCGTTTGGCCGTCGCGATGCCGAATTGCAGGGCGGCTGCACGATCGACAGCGGTTTACATCCGTGCGCGCCGGGAAGCCATCACATATCTGTCAGCCGGCGTGATTTTTGCGTCCGAGCGAGATCCTGATATGGCTTGGGGAATGCGCCTTTTGGGCATGCTGACGCCAGTCATGGAACGATTACCTTCATCAGCTGTTCCTCGGACTTGAGCCAGAATAATGACCGATCCCGAACAAAGCGGAAGCCGACGCCCTGCGATTGCAGGGCTGCTGATCGCCGTCGTCCTGCTGGTGGTGGGGCTGTGGCTGGCTCGCGAACTGACTGCGAGCAGCAAGATGCAGGATTGCCTGATGTCCGGACGCTCCAACTGCGCCATTATCCCCGCGCAATGACGCAGTCATCGACCAGATGCAGGCGCACCTGCCCATCGTAATGCGCAGGGCCTTGCCGGGACCGCGCCAGCGCCACGCCAGCGGCGCAGGATTTTCCAGCCGTTCGGCCATGAGGAAAAGCGTGACGGCCAACATCGCCGGCAGGTGACCGCGCTCGACCAGGAGCGATAGCCACATCAGCGCCCAGCAGGCGCCTGCGCATGAGGCGCCGTTGCGCAGTCCGTACGCGAGCGCGTCACAATCGGCGGCCGCGCCAAACGCGGCGAGCTGCGGCCTTCGATGGCAGCGATTGAGGCACCATTGCTTGGCCGGGGAGATCTGCCACACCACCGCGATGACGACCGCAAGGCCGAGGCATGGCAGCGTGGCGGCCTCTCCCGACCGGGCAGCGAGCGCCAGGGTCTGCAGCGCCGCGCCCGCGGCCATCGATACCGCCATGTAGCCGGCGATGAACAGCAACATCGCCCGCGCGCGCCGGCTGGCAAAGCTACGGTCGCGGACATGCCGAAGCGGTTTGACGGTCAGCGGCAACATCATGGCCACGACCATCAGCGCCGAGCTTGAGGCAAGGTGCGCAGGCGTGATGAGATCCAGCGCAAGCCCGACAGAGGCCGCTGTTGGCGTCACCGGCCATGTCCCGGCGGCGCAGAGAGCTGGCGGCGAAAAGCCGCCGTGCTGGAACGCCAGCATCGACCACGCCGCCAGGCTGGCCGATCCCAGTACGAAAAGCCAGGCCTCGAAGGTGTGTGCGACAGGTCGCATCCAGCGGCTCCGTCAGTTGCCTTGCCGGAAGATGCTGATGCGGCCGATGCTGATCTTGGCCTGCTCCGGCACTGGTTTCTGCGGTACCAGGCGCACCTGGATTTCTTTGGCATTCAGCGTGCCGGCAAGGTGCAGGCTATCAACGACGTGGGTGATCTCGAGCACGAAGGTCAGGCCATCGCCCGCATGTTTGTCGTCGGCGAGCGACGCCTTGCGCACGCCAAACAGGCCGATGCTTCCCGCCAAGTGGTCGGGATATTTCGCGGGATCGCCGTCGTCAGGCACGTTGATGTAGACACTGAAGGTGGTGGCGTCGTTGGCGCCGCGCACATTTTCCAGGTTCAGGAAAATCCGATCAGGCACGGACGGCGCCGCGGCCGTGAGGCTGGCGGAGACCTTGCGCTGCACCGAGGTGTCGAGCTTGACCGAGGTCCTGGCCTCCGCCCCGGAGAGGCGCAGGCTCCCGGCGTTGGCGCCGAGCAGTTCGACCTTCTTGGCCATGGCGGTGCTCCTGATATCGGCCGCCGCCGTCAAATTCGGCCGGAGCCTGCGCATCCGCGCCGTCAGTTGTGGAGTTCCGGACGGCGGCGACACGTCATCATAGTTGTAATTGAGCTTGGAAAGATCACTCAAGTCGCCGGGCGTGTAGGTCCAGCTTACGCCGCCCGGCATCGGCAGCTTAAAGGCGCGGTCTCCGACGGCCGCGGGCCCGCTGATCCAATTCGATTGTGATGGGTCCAAATCCGTGGTCGGGTTCTCCCGCCACACCTCCCAGAGCCGATCAATATTGGCGTGATGCAGCCAGAAGATCGGATCGAGCCCGGCGGTATCGGGGTCCGACATCAGCCCAGGCATGTTCGGGTTGTCGGGATCGCCACCGCCCACCAGTCCGTGAACGTTATCGTGCGGCTGGGTCTCGATCCCGCCATGGACCTCGCCGCCGTGGCTGAACCCGGTGTCGACACCGCCGAAGCCAGGGCTGCCACCGCCGGCGTCCCCGGTGAAGTCGGGGTCGGCGAGCGCATTCAGGTTGATCTGACTGACCGGCACATAGACGTCGCCGTCATTGCTCGGACCATAGCGCTGCTTGACATAGAGCGGATTATCGCCGCGTCCGTCCGGCCAGTCCGGCGAAGCGAAGGCGGGGGGTAGCTTGGACTGGTTCGGCTTGAAATAATTCCAATACGGCAGCGCCCAGTCGGCCGGCCCACCCAGCTTTGTGACGGCATCGCGAATGATGGCTTCGAAGGCGATCAGATAGCCGCGATGCCAGGGCAGGAAATACCAGCTGCCGTGCTGGCACTGGTTCCAATAGGCCGCAACGTCCGCATCGCCCGGCATCGGTTCGTTGGGATCGAGATAGCCGAGTTGCTGCCACAGGTCCTGATCGATGCCGTGGATGGCGCCGTAGAACCGCCATCCTGTCGGCTGGTTGAGGGCGCGTGACTTCATGGCCTTGACCCCGCGCGCGTACCACAGGATCGGATCGGCCCAGTCGCCGCCCAGTTCAAAGACATTTTTTCGCGTGAAGCCCATAACAGCCTCCTCATTGATGCCGCGCGGCGCGTGACCGGCAGCGCTGGCAGCCGATGCTATCAAACAGAGAATTGATTGGTAGCGCTACTTTAACGAGATGTCTGCGCTGCGCCGATTGGGCGCGTCCTTCGCAATGGGCGAGAGCGGTCCAATGCAGCCCTCGGGCGGCGATCGTCAGGGATGGGCTTTGGTTTGACAGAGTAGCGCAGCGCGCAATCATAGCGTGTGAAGCGTCTCACACTTTGCGCGACGAAACATCCGAGCAGGCGCGGCCGCCCTCGCCGAACATTCCGTCTTTGAGGTTCGGCGCCTCAGGATCGCCATCGCGACCGGGCAGAAGCGCTAGGGGGCGGAGCTTGCTGAGAAGCGCATCCGCCGGCTTCGGCTGCGTGCCGCAGCGGCCGTCCGACCTCGCGGGATTCAGGACATTGATGGAGCGCGGCATGGCACAACGGCTGGGGGTCAAGAACGACTGGGTGTCGCTTTCGGCATCGCTCACCTTGCCGGGCGGAGAACCGCGATTTCATCTGGGTTTCCCGAAGCAGTTCGCGACCGATGCGGGCGCCAACTGTCTCGTGGCCAATGAGCTCAGGGATGGCTATGAGCTGCCGACCCGCAATGTTCTGGAAAGAGCGATCCGGCGGGGAGATCTGTTCATCGACGTCGGGGCGCATTGGGGTTTTTTCACGCTTCAGGCCGCCACCCATCCGGCGGGCGATGTGACCGTCATCGGATTCGAGCCGGATCCCGCCAATGCTGCCATCCTCGTTAGAAACGTCGCCGACAACGGGCTGGCCGACAAGGTTTCCGTCGTTGGCGCGGCCTGCGGTGACGACTTCGAGATCGCGCCGCTGGTGGCCAATTCGAGCATGATGCACAGCATTCGCGGGATCGGCCTCAAGCCGCCCTTTGCGCGCGGGCCGTCGAAATGGGTCCCGGTGGTTACCTTGGACCGCGCCATGGCCGCCTTTCCCCGCACGGCCAGTGCGAGGATCATCCTCAAGGTCGACGCCGAAGGCTTCGAGCCGCAGGTGCTGGCCGGCGCCCGATCGCTGTTAAGCGCCGGCCGTGTGGCGATCGTCATCTGGGAGTGCGGCCAGGCCTTCGCCGATGGACCCGAGCGCTGCGCGATGCGGCAGATGGTGGCTGTCCTGGATGGTCTCGGCTTCCACCATTTGCGACCACCCTCCCAGGAGAAGGACGGCCCGCTCGCCCGGTTCGACGTCGATGGCAGCTATGTGGGAAATGTGATTTCCCATCAGGCCGACGTCGAGATGTGAGAGCAGCCAATCACAATTGAGGCGTCGGGAACATATCTCGGCGCCACAGGTTTCCCTCCGACCCACGGAAGGATGTAGGCCATGAGGCTCACAAGCATCGGTCTCGCCTTGGCACTGACGCTGACAAGCACGTTCGCGCTGGCCCAGAGCGGCAGCATTTCGGCGGGCGGCAGCTCAGGGGCCGTTGGACCGGCCACAAGCGGCACCAGCACGGGATCGACCATGAACGGAACGACCGCCGGGTCCTCGGCGGGCAGAACGAATGGTGGCCTCAGCACTGGTGCCGGCAGCGCGGCGGCCGGGGCAAACAGCAGCCTGAACCCGTCCGGAAATAGCCTGATCAACCCGTCGCCCAGCGGCTCAACGTTGATGCCCACTCCCGGCTCCGGCGTCGGACGTTAATACTGAGATGGCTGGATGCTTTCGGGCAACAGGGTTTGATCGAGGCCCTCGGAGTTCGCGCTCCCGAAGACAGATTGGTGCGCGATGTCCTCGGCTCTGTGGTTCTCCTCGGCAGCCAAATTCGCGGTCGCGTGGCCGGTTCCCACGACCGCTTTTCTTTAGTTCGAAGGGGCGGCTCCAGATTGTTAAATAGCCCAGCCTGCAACCAGTCGGTGTGAAGCGTCTCACACTCCCGAAAAATGAGAGCAGCGTCCGCATTTTCTCCGTGGTGATGGAACCAGTTTTGAAGCAGAGCGTTTCGGATTTCGAACCGGCTAGGCCGGCACCGGCGGCTTCAACGCGTCCGCGGACAGAGCAGATTGACCGGTTGCCTTCGGTCGCTTGCTGGGAGGGGGGCAGGGGATGCGCACTTCCGTGTTGTCGGGCTGGACCAGCCAGCAGAAGCATGTCGTCGTCGCCAGCTTTCTTGGCTGGGCGCTCGACGCGTTCGATTTTTTCCTGCTGGTATTCGTGCTGAAGGACATCGCCGCGGAATTTGGCACTGACATTTCCGAGGTGACACTCGCCATCCTGCTGACGCTCGCGATGCGGCCGATAGGCGCCTTTATTTTCGGGCGCGCCGCCGATCGGTGGGGACGGCGTCCGACCTTGATGGTCGATGTTCTCTTGTACTCGATCCTGGAATTTGCCTCGGGCTTTGCGCCCTCCCTGACGGTGCTGATCGTGCTACGGGCGCTCTACGGCGTCGCCATGGGCGGCGAATGGGGGGTTGGCGCCTCGCTGACGATGGAGACGATCCCGCCGAAGGCGCGCGGCTTTGTCTCGGGACTGCTGCAGTCCGGATATCCGACCGGCTATTTCATGGCATCGCTGGTCTATGGCGTGCTGTTTCCCTATATCGGTTGGCGCGGCATGTTCATGGTCGGGGTCATTCCCGCGTTGTTGGTGCTCTACATCCGCCGCAACGTCCCGGAATCGCCGGGCTTCGACCAGAAAGCGGAAGCCACGCGCGGCGATACCGTATCGATCCTGAAATCGCACTGGAAGCTTGGGCTCTATGCGATCGTATTGATGACCGCCTTCAACTTCTTCAGCCACGGCACCCAGGACATTTATCCCACCTTCCTGCAGGTGCAACACAAGCTGTCGCCCCACGTCGTCGGCATCATCGCGGGGATCTACAACATCGGCGCGATCTGCGGCGGCATTTTCTTCGGCGCGCTCTCGGAACGCTTCGGCCGGCGGCGCTGCATCATTATGGCATCCTTGCTGTCGCTGCTCGTGATCCCACTCTGGGCCTACGCACAGAGCCCGGCGCTGCTCGCCGCCGGCGCCTTCCTGATGCAATTCATGGTGCAGGGCGCCTGGGGCGTGATCCCGGTTCATCTCAACGAGCTTTCGCCCGATACCGCGCGCGGCACCTTCCCCGGCGTCGTTTACCAGCTCGGCAATCTCCTGGCATCGGTGAACGCCACGTTGCAGGCGGGCATCGCGACCTATTTCGGCGGCAACTACTCGTTCGCATTGGCTAGCGTGGCCGGATTCGTGGCCGTCCTGATCTGCGTCTTGACAGCCGCGGGAAGCGAGGCGAGGGGCGTGGCCTTTTCCGGCGCGGCCCGGGCAAAAGCAATCCAGGCCTGAACCCGGAAATTGACGATGGCTCGATTGAATCGCTTTGCACTCACGACGCCAATGCGGTCCTGATCATCTGGGCGAGATCGGAGGCGAGGTAGGGCTTGGGTAGCAGCAGTACGCCGGCGTCGAGCCGTCCGTGATGCACGATGGCGTTTTCGGTATAGCCCGAGGTGTAGAGGATCTTGAGCCCCGGGCGTCGCCCCAGCGCCTCGATCGCGAGCTGGCGGCCGTTCATGCCCCCGGGGATGATGACGTCGGTGAACAGCAGATCGATGCGTTGCGGACCATCGATGATCACAAGCGCCTCGGCGGCATTGCTGGCAGCCAGTGTGGTGTAGCCGAGATTCCTGATCTGTGTGACCACGTATTCGCGGACCAACGGGTCGTCCTCGACGATCAGGATGGTATTGTCGCCGCGTTCGAGCCCGAAAGCGCCGGCCTCGGCGACCGGCGCTTCCGCGACGCCCACCGCCTGCGGCAGGTAAAGCTTGACGGTCGTGCCGTGTCCCAGTTCGCTGTAGATCTTGATATGCCCGTTCGACTGTTTGACAAAGCCATAGACCATGCTGAGACCGAGCCCCGATCCCTTTCCGATGTCCTTGGTGGTGTAGAACGGCTCGAACACCTTTTCGAGCAGGCCGGCATCTATCCCCTCTCCGGAGTCGCTCACCGCGACCATCACGTAATCGCCCGGTTTGACCTCGGCGTTCATGCCCGCATAATGCGCGTCGAGCACGACATTCTTGGTTTCGAGCGTCAGCTTGCCGCCGTCCGGCATGGCATCCCGCGCGTTCAAGGCGAGGTTCAGGATCGCGGTCGAGAGTTGACTGGGGTCGATCAGGGCCGGCGCGCAATCCGGGGTCAGCATCGTTTCGATGTCGATCTGCTCGCCCAGCGTCGATCGCAAAAGCTGCGCGGCATCGCGAACCATGGCGTTGACGTCGATGTTGCGCGGCTGCAGCGGCTGGCGACGGGCAAAGGCCAGCAGATGCTGCGTGAGGTCGGCGCCCCGGGTCGCCGCGGCGCTGATCATGTTGGCGATCTGGACCAGTTCCGGGCGCTCCTTGACCGCGTCGGCGATAATTTCGATGGTGCCGATGATCACGGTCAGAATGTTGTTGAAGTCGTGCGCCACACCGCCGGTGAGCTGGCCGATGGCTTCCATCTTCTGGGCCTGCCGAACCTGGGCCTCGTTGGCCTCGATCTCCTGAAACCGCTGCACCATGGCCTCGGCGCTGCGGCGATGCCTGACTTCCTCCTCGAGCGCGGCATAGGCCTGCTGCAATTGTATGCGTGTTGGCAGCACCAGGATTCGCGGTAGCAGCACCAGCAGCGCCGCGGCGATTCCGATCGACATGAAGGCCAGCAAGCCCTTGATCACGCCCTCGATGGCGTAGGCCGGCACCCACAATGTATAGACCGACATCAGGCGGGTCACCCCGCACAGCATGATGAAGAACGCAAACGCCCCGAACACCGGTCTGAACATGACATCGCGGCGGCGGCGCCACACGAACAGCGCCAATACGAACGCGGTCGTAAAGAAGGCACCGGCGAGCAGGAGGTCGGAAATGGCATTGAGCCAGATCAATTCAGGCTTCCACAGCATGGACGCGCCGTGGGGAATGAACGTCGACATTTCCAGACTTTCTCCAAAGATATCATAGGGCGGCCCCGCGATCCGATCCATCCACCGCAAGGACGGTCCAAGTCATTCAGGTTTCCGCCGGCCGTGCAAGCGCGACACCGGCGGGTGTTGCCGTGGTGATATCTCAGCCATCAGAGCCCGCCTGCCGAAGTCGGCCAAGGCGACCCTGAGTTGTGTAATTTCAGGAAAGCACGCATATCCTCTTAAGCGATCAAAAACCTTGCCGAGCACAAGACACTGCTGCGATACGCAAGCGACGGGCAGCCATTTTCAGGAGCGGCTTGCACCAGCGTCATTCCATCGGACAATCATCGAGTGACCGCGTGATCAGGTTTTCCAGCAGTCGACCGCAAGCAGCAATTCGACCAGATCGTGGTAGCGCTGGCCGTCCAGTCCGGAGATTTCCCTGATGCGGCCTAGTCGCGAATAAATGGTGTTGGGATGCACGCCAAGTTGGCGTCCTGATTGCTGGACGTTCAAGTCGCAGTCAGCAAGTGTTCGCAGGGTTTGAACCAGCGAGCCCTTGGCCCTCTCATTCGCTCCGACAAGGGCGATAATCCAGCGTGGGGCTGCGGACCGAACATAGTCGCCACCGCGATGCAACATCAGGCCACGAATGGGCAGATCGGAGAACTGCACGACGCGTCTGGAGACACCGGCAAAGTCCAGTGCGATCGTCGCCTCGTGCAGCGCCTTCCGAAGAAACGATGTGGAAGGATGATCGGCGCTGGTGCCGACCAGCACCGCCGGGCCAAGCTCGAGCAGCATTGGCCGAATCCGCTCGGCGAGATTGGTTTGTGGTGCTGTCCAGCCCGACTGTCGCCGCTGATCGGACAACACCGCCGCCACGACGTTATTCCGGAACCCGACCAGGATGCGAATGGGCGTCGCCGTCACCAGTGTCGACATGGCATTGGCGATGCGCTGCGCGCGCTGCGGCAGTTCCATCTCGGCCGGGTTGGTCGATTGTGCCACCGCGACACAATAGGTTTGTCGCTGTTCCAGATAACCGGCACGTTTCAACAGACGCTGAACCCTTCCATCTGACTCGTCGTATCCGCTGAACAGGATATTCAACAACTCGGTTCGTTGGTCGCTTTCGGCCTCCGTGAGCGTGCGGGTTTGCGACACATATTCCGCAGTGATGATCGTACTGATCGTATTTGTATACTCGATGGCAAAGTCGGCCAGCTCGGCACCGATCAAATCGGAGTTTCCGGAAAAAGTGGCGACCGCCGCGTCCCGAAGCCACTGGGCAAGAACCTGGTGGCCGCAGCGATAGGCGTGCAGGATCGCATCAAGCGGAAATCGCTGCTCGGCGCGGCGGTGGGCCTGGGACCGCACAAAGTCGAAGTCGCCATCTTGGCCGCCGCCGAACAGTCGACGGATTTCGCGCATGTGTTCGCCAAGATGGGTGTCGAGGCCCGGAAGAACCTCGGGATTGCCGGAGTGCCGATAGGCCGGAACCCGCGCCAGGATAGCGGCGCGCAGCGCGCGACCTGCCTTGGCCATGCCAGCGTCCAGCGACGCCGTCACGGAGGGAATGATGCCCGATGCCTTGAGCCTCGAAAGCACCAGGCGCAGGGCTCGGCGGTCGTCCCGATCTGGCGCGATCAATTGTGAACTCTTCACAGCATCCCAGCCCATTACCGCAGCGGAATTGCCATTTTTAGCGGCAGATCATGGTGATATCAACCATTCCGCGGACTTGATCAGGCATCAACTGAATGGAGATCAGAGATGGCAAAATATCTGTTTGTCTACCACGGTGGCGGCCACCCTTCGAATCCGGCCGAAGCCAAGTCGGCGATGGACGCGTGGGGAGCCTGGTTCGGCTCGATGGGCGCAGCCGTGATTGACGGTGGCAATCCCGTTGGAAAATCCAGCACCGTCAAGCCGGACGGTTCGCTTGTCGATGGCAGTGGTGCCAATCCTGCCTCTGGTTACAGCCTGATCGAGGCTTCCAGCCTGGAGGACGCGCACAAGAAGGCCAAAGGCTGCCCGATCCTGAAATCTGGCGGGACGATCGAAATCGCCCAGGCGATGGACATGTAGTTGACCCCTGGCAGCGGCGAGGTGGTGGCGTCGCCGCTTCGCCGCTGGCGTGCCGGTATTGCGCGTTGCACCGAACTGGAGATGGGGACGTCATGACTATCGATCTCAAATATCTCGCCTACACCGCGATACTCACGGCCGCATTGTGGATTCCCTATGTGATTTCACAGGTCATATCCAACGGCCTCCTGAAGGCACCGAACTATGTCGACCCAACGCCGAGGTCGGTGCCGCTGTGGGGCAAACGTGCGGATCGCACCTATCTCAACGCCGTTGAAGTCTTTGCGCCATTCGCCGCGCTCGTCATTGTCGCTCAGATCAGCGGCAAGGCCAACCCGATGACCGCGTTCTGGGCGATGTGGTTCTTCTGGATGCGCCTGGCGCACGCCGTGCTCTATTTGCTGGCGATACCCTACCTCCGAACGCTGGTCTTCACGCTGGGATTTGTGGCGGTGGCCGGTATCTTCTGGGAGGTGATCAGGTAGAACGGAAGCCGAGGCAGCCGGTCCTGGCACCAGCCGGATATTCCGAGGCGGTCTGAACGACGACCGCCGTTTGGAGTGGGGCGAACTAGAAACTAGCATTTTGGATGGTGGATATGATTACGCTGTACACCTTTGGTCCCTATTTCGGTCTTCCCGATGGCAGCCCGTTCGTGACCAAGGCCCTGCTTCTGCTGAAGATGTCCGGGCTGGCATTCACGGAAAATCGAAACGGCTATGCGAAGGCACCGAAGGGAAAATTGCCTTACATCGAGGATGGCGGGGAGAAAATTGCCGACACCTGCTTCATCCGCTTGCACATCGAGAACAAATACCACTTCGATTTCGACGAGGGATTGAGCCGCGAACAGAAGGCCATCGGCTGGGCGATCGAAAAAATGTGTGAGGAGCATCTCTATTGGGTGCTCATTGTCGATCGCTGGCTCGACCCTGAAAATTACAAGAAGGGCCCTTCGCATTTTTTCGACAGTATGCCTGCCGCCATCCGGCCGGTGATTGCAGCCATCGTACGTCGCAAAATCCGTCGTGACGCCTACGGCCAGGGACTCTTGCGGCATTCTGAATCCGAGCGGGCACGACTGGCCAAGCGGGATATCGACGCCCTGGCAGAGCTGCTGGGCGATAAGCCCTTCATGTTCGGCGACGCGCCCCGCGGCTTGGACGCGACCGTGGGCGCTTTCGTGATGGGGATCCTGTGCCCGGTATTCAACACCGCCGGCAGGTCGACGGCCGAAGGCCATCCGAATCTCGTGGCTTACCGCGAGCGGGTTGTCGCGAGGTATTTTGCTGGAAAGTGAAGCAAGCTGGAGTGGATCCGTCGTCGTGAACTTTCGGGAACTCTGCTCCATAAAATGGCTGTTAGTTCCAGGTTCGATCTGTTGAGGACTGTGCTGTTTTCACAAAAATAAATGTCATTAATATCAGATGCTTAAGTGTAATTCTGGCGGAAGGGGTGGGTTGTCAACAACATTGATTCTACTACTAAATTTCCAATTTTTCAGAAGAAAGCTACGGTCTAAACCACGTAACGGACAGGGCGAAATCGGGATTCGAACCCACGGTCGATAGCGGTCTAGTAGAAGGCGTCCCTCGGACGCCAATCGTTTCAACCGGTCGGCCAAATCGGCTTTCAGCCCGGCCGTAAGACGGTCGGTATCTCAGCGGACAGTCACAAGGTCATCCGCAATCTTCGGGATGAGGTGGTGGTCGCTGCGCGCGAACAGGGGGGCTACCGATCTGTTTGACCTCGATGTGTCGCATGCGGTACTCCCGGGCACGGATACCGTCCCTGCGGTCGCTGAACTTTACAGCGTCAGTTCACCAACTCGAATTGCGTCGGGACTTCCCAAGCCGTCTTACGGTTTCCAAACTGGACGCGGATGCGCGGTGCGGGACCCATCATGATCGGATAATCTTCGATCTCGCAAACCGTGCCGACATCACCGGCCTTTGTTTCCAGACGTTGCTGTCCAGCGATTAGGCGGACCTGGTCGCCAACGGAGAAGGGACAGTCGTGGCGTTCGCTGACGATGAAGGCGCCAGCCGCGACCTCGGCGGTGACATCCAAGGCATCATGATCGGAATCGCAGGCATGGAGTCTTAGGAACACCTTCACGGCACCGTCGACGAATTCAACGCGAAAACCGTTGTAGTCAATGGGCTCGACTTGCACCCCGTTGGAAGCCGTAAACCGACGTCGTCCTATAAGATGAAGCCTCTTTCTACCGGTTATCCGGCCTTCGATTTTCGGATCAAACTCTAGAGGCGGTAGATCTTGGCGATTTAGGAGCACGCGGCCTTCCGGATCGAAATCTGCCTCATCGACTTTTTCTGCGGCTCTCATCAGGATCCGGGCAACATTGCGGTCGAACGCGGCGATTGGTTCGATGCCGGAAAGCGCGATACCGGCCAGAGCTTGGTAACTCACGAAGGCCGTATAGCGCTGCTGCTTGTAGTCAAAGGCGAACGCTACCCATTCCCTATGCCCAACATCCTCGCGGCGAAACAGGCGAGGCATCGAGCCCCTTTTTCGTACGCCTTCGCCGCCGCCGTTCTGCGGGATGAATATGATGCCAGCCGAATTCAAAGCCGCTTCGATGGCATCGATAGTGCGCGCCTGTTGATTGCGCTGGTCACGTTCAAAGTCGGCAATAGTTTTCTTCGAGACCCGTGACGCTGTCCCTAGCTCTTCTTGGGACCAGCCGAGCAACGCGCGACCTGCACGGCACTGAGAGGGAGTTATCATTAGTTACGCCTTTTACGTCATTATAAGGTAGCAAATATTACGTAAAAACGGTAATGTCAAGGATTAGGACCCTTCGTGGTCCCGGGTGGGGGGAAATGCGCAATTTCGTGGTCTTTCCCGCGGGCAACCGAATGCCTTCGAGGGCATTGTCCCCGTGAATTGGAACCGCTATCTCTGAACAGAGAGGGAACAAGACCTCCGGCCGATTACCTAGAAGTAGTTGGATTTTTAACGGCGGGCGCTTATTCTCCTTTTTTGAGGTAACCAGTCGAAGCCATGAGCGTCGAACTCAACCAAGAGCATGTGAACGACACTGCGAAGCTGATGATCCATCGGCTTATTGCGCGGGCGATCGCTCGCGACCCTTCGTTGGTCGAAAAAGCGAAGGTTTCGCTTGATCGGAGTTCACAGCATTTTGATGGCTATTCGTTTGTTCGCGAATGGTCGGAACTGCTTGACCATCCGCCGTCCGAAGTCCGTCGTCTTTTGGCGAGCCGTAGCGAAAGAATGACGCGTTTGCGTCTTTCGTCGCCTTTCGTTCTCGCTGAGGGAATTGACTTCAGTAATACAGCGTTGCGTCGCCGTATCTGGAAAGCGGCAAAACGCGTCGCTCAAGCTTCAGCATCGCCGGCGTTCGGGGAGCTTCCGCGGATGGTTGCGTGAAGCAACACTCGTTCGTCCGAACTTTTGAAGACCTTGTCGAGACGGTACGAGCGATAGCTCGGCTGTTCAAAACCGACAAGGTCTTCATCATCGGAAGCCAAAGCATTCTCCTTTCGTGGCCCGATGCACCGATAGTTCTGCGAACCTCCGGCGAAATCGACGCATATCCCGAAAATGCAAAAATCTGGGAGATCACGCAAAAGGAGCTGGATCCCGAGTATCCGCCTGAAGCATCCGAAGAGATCAACGCGTTATTTGGTGAAGGCTCCGATTTCCATCGAGAACATGGCTTTTACATCGACGGCGTCGATGAGAACACGGCGCGCTTACCACCCGATTGGACCAAGCGGGCAATCTACCGGGAAGTCGAAGTTGACAATCGGCAAGTTCTGGCTGTCGCACCATGCCCGGAGGACGTCATTGTATCGAAACTCGCGCGCTTGTCCGAGAAGGACAGGGAGTTCATCGAGGCATACCATGCTGCCCGTCCACTGAGCCAAGATTTGATTGTCGAGCGCATCAAGGCGACCAAACTCGAACCGGCATTCCAAGAGCAGGCCATAGCTTTCGTCGGACGGCTCGCGAAAGAACCGCGTGATGAACCGAAGACAGACAGGCCCCACGCTAACTTAGACCCGCCGACGTCGTAGGCTTTTGTATCGCGCCGTGAACCAATAAAACGCCTCAAGCCACCCATGCCAGGGCGCTCTGTAATAAGAGCACATAGGTTGAGCTGCTGGAACAGCCGTTGCCACCGCGGCGCGTAAAGGCATTGGCGAGCCAGCGCCATTTCTCCTCGGCGGCTTTCTGGCGTTGGAGGCGGGGATGGTTGTCGAAGCTGCAAGATCGAGTAGGCGAGCGACTTCACGCCGGCTCTCGCCGGCCTCGACCAAGGCCACACCACGAGCCCTCAAGTCTGTCGAATAACCCTTTGCCACTATCATCCTTCCCACTAATGATAGCGAAGACCGAATCTGTTTGCTGCGGTTAGGTAACGCCCTTAGGCAAAAACAGATTCAAATCAGCTGGAAACCGCTCTAGGCTGCCCTGCTAGTTGGTCGGACGCGTGTGCCCGACTGAAGGTCGTGGACGATCGTCGTCGGTTCGACGGACTTCGCGATTTCGCAGAGATGGCGGTGATGGGTGAAGTAGACCACTTGGCCCGTGGCGGCCATTCCAGCGAGCAGGCGAAAGGCCTCTTCCGCTCGAAAATCGTCGAACGTCTCCATGATGTCATCGGCGAGAAAAGGGGCGGGAGCGTGAGCCCGCGCGAATTCGTGATACCCGGCTACACGGAGCGCCAGATACAACTGGAATCGTGTGCCCTTGGACAGTTCGGAAGCGATCTTGGAACTCCCGTCGGATCCCTTGGCGATCAGAAGTTCATTTCCGTTCGACAGTGGGGTAACGAGCTCTGAACAGGTGCCTCGACTGATCAGCGCGAAGGCCTCCGACGCACGCTTCATCATCGAACTTCGATGACGGTCGCGGTAGGCGCGCAATGCCCTGTCGGCCGCCGCCGTCCCGAGCTTTAGCCTGAGATACGCCAAGCCCTGTCTTCGATGTTGAGCAGTACCGTCCGCCGTTTCGCATCCAGGATCGCGACGGCGGCGTCGCCTCCGACGGAGGCTATCCTGTCCTCCGCCCGGGTCCGCGCGGAGAAAAGGTCGCGGCTGCGGCCGTCCTCGTCATCGAATCGACTTTTCAGTGCGATCAGCTCGGCTTCCAGCGACCCTCGATCGATGGTGTCAAGAATGCTTTCAGCCTGCTCTACTGTTTTGGCCCGTACCCCTTCGAGCAATTCATCTCGAGCCTTGGTCGAACGCGCTTCGAGATCGGCTCTACGGGCGACCGCGCGCAGACGGGCGTCGACCTCCGTCAAGGACCCGGCCCCGAAGTGGTTCATCATCAGGCTTGCTTGAGCTTGTACTTCCGCGGTTTCGTCCGCGAGCGCGCGCGCTTTGTCCTGCTCGACTGCGAGTCGGGCCTCCACCTCCAGTCGCCTGTCGATCGTCTTCGCGGTGGCCGAGATGCAGTCCAAGATGGATTGGCAAAGTGCGAGCGTGTCCGAGCTCGGTGGCAAGGTACGTTTGTCTGAGGTATAGTAAGCTTGCGCGCCCGCGCCGTGGCAGTTTGCCGCTCAACCGATAGTACCGGCCCGACAATGTTCGATCTGACCTTCCTCGGAACTTCGGCCAGCGTGCCTTCAGCGGACCGCAACCATCCGGGCCTCCTTGTGGAGGCCGGGGGCCACCGCATCATGATCGACTGCGGGGAGGGTACGCAACGCCAGTTGCTCCGGAGCGGTGCTGGCTTCAGAAGGCTCAACCGGCTCTTGCTAACGCATGGCCACTTCGACCACGTGCTCGGCATTCCAGGTCTGTTTTCGACGCTGCGGCTGCGGCAAAGCACCGATATCATAACGATCCACGGCAGCCCGATGACGCTCGACGTCGTCGTCCGGATGCTCGCTGGACTCTGGGGCGAGGGACGGGCACCCATCCCGTTGCAACTCGTTCCGTTGGCGGAGGGGCGGATCCTCGACGCCGGCGAGTTCACCGTCGACGGTTTCCGTGTGCGTCATCGCGACACCGAAAGCTTCGCGTTTTCGTTCGAAAGCCAAGTGCGTCGGCATCTTCTGCCCGACCGCCTTTCGGCTCTCGGCGTGCCGGACGGTCCGGTGCGCAAGGATCTGGCGGAAGGGCGACCAGTCGTTCTGGCAGACGGCAGGGCGATCGATTCCGAGGAAGTGCTGGGACCGCCCGAAGGGCGCAGGAAGCTCGTCGTCGTGGGTGACACGGAAACGACCGACGACCTGGCCGAGCACGTCCGGGAAGCGGACCTCATGGTGATCGAAGCGACCTTTCTCGAACGCGATGCCGCTATGGCCCTCGACTACGGCCATCTCACCGCGGCGAAAGCCGCCGAGCTCGCTGCGGCCGCTGGCGTGAAGCGACTCGCCCTTACGCACATCTCGGGCCGCTACGCCGACGAGGAGATCCTGGCGGAGGCGACAAAAATATTCCCGAACTCCCGAGTGGCGGCCGACCTCGATCGACTAGTGGTCTGAAGCGTTGCCGATGATGTCCACCAAAGAACATGTCGAATGGCTAAGAAGCTAAAGACCTACGAAACTTCGCTGGGATTCTTCGACCTGGCGATAGCGGCGCCCTCGATGAAGGCCGCCTTGGAAGCCTAGGGTGCGGACAGCAATCTCTTTCACCAGGGCGCGGCTAAGCAGAGCGAGGATCTGGACGTCGTGGCGGCGACCATGGCGAAGCCGGGTGTCATGCTCAAGCGTCCTGTGGGTTTCGAATGGGCACTTCAAGGAGCATTCCGAGCTACCGACGAATCTGGGTGACGCCACCGCACGACCATCTAAAGCCGCCCGGCCGTAAACCGAATAAGACTTCCTACCGCTGCCCTTGGAAAATATCCTTGATCAGTTCGCCGTTTCTTTCGGCCGCCGTAGCTAGGACGCTTACGATGCGGGCGAAGAAGGCGGCCATCAGTTCACAATGATCGCTAATTGCTCACCCTTTCGCAAATAGAAGTATTTAGGCCTGCTCGCGCGCGTCAATAGATCACTTACGTTCGGCATCCAATTCAGCCTTGTCTGGAGGACAGAGTGACTGACGGACGTGTTTGGTGCGATGAAGTCGATAGCTCAAATATCGTACTATAAACACAGGGACACTATTGAATCGTCGATTCACCCATGGCAGGTTGCAGGGTGACTGACAACTTGGGCTTGTCATGGCATCACCGAAGAATACAGGCAGTACGAGCCGACCGCGTGCACCTGCCGGGAAAAAGCAGGTTTTGGTCATAATGGACGAGGCTATCGTCAAGTCCGTCAAAGTCGCTGCCGTTGAAGACGATATCAAGATGTCGCATGCCGTTGAGGCGGCGGTACGGGACTGGCTGAGCAAGAGGAAGCGCGAAAGAGCGGCGAGATCCGCCGTTTAGGCGCAGGGGCGTGCTTGGAATGGTATCCGGGCACTATGGGGGCCGGTTGGGGATGGATCGTCTGGATGAGCATGACCGGCTGACGGAGGTGTACGGACGCCTCCGGCTCAAGCTGCTTGATCTCTCCAAGAAGAACCGGATGTTGAACTACAGCCTCAGCAGCAGATCCAAGCGTTATCTGCAAATCGTCGACGAGGTGATCGACGAGATCTACAAGAAGCTGATCGCCGAAGAAGCAACGCTCCGGATAGAGCCCCTCGAAGAGCCGGAAGACGTGCCGCCGGAGGAGAAAACGGAAGAATTCGCGTCCGCTCTCGAGCACGCCAAGGTCTCGCATCTTGAGTATCTGACGAAGCTGGAGGCCCTCGAAAGCGCGGGCCGGGACGACGAGTTCGAGCTCGTCAAGCTGGAGCGCGAACTGCGCGACCACGTCCGCGAACAGTTCGGCCTTCCGCCGAGACCCAAAAAGGCCGAACTGAATAGGGCGGAGCACGCCCGCAGGATCGGCATCGATCCGAATTTCGAGCTCGGACCGACGAAAACGAAACCTTCGCACAGCGACACGGCACTGCAGACTCTCAAATTCCCGGATGAGCTTGAGCGGGTCATGGGGAAGATCGTCGCCGATGCGAAGCTCGCGGAACAGGAAATGGGCATCTCGACCCTGTTTCTGTCGTTCGGATTTCTAGAATGGTACGAGTCGGACGTTTCCGACAAGAAGGCTTTCGCGCCGCTGTTGCTTCTCCCGGTCAAGGTCGAGGTGAAGAAGCAATACGGCAAGAACGTCTATTCGCTTTCGGCGAGCGAAGGCGCGGCTGAGACGAATCTGAGCCTACAGAAGCTTCTCGAGACGAACGCCGCATTTCATCGCAAACTTCCGTCTTTCGAGGCAGGCGAAGAGGAAAGTGTCGCCTCGATCGAGGGATACTTCGAAGGGGTAAAGGAAGCGATCCAGGGACTCAACCGATGGCAGATCCACCGGTGGATGGTTCTCGGTCATTTCGCTTTCGGACGCTTCGCCGTCTACTCGGACCTCAACCCGGAAAACTGGGCCCAGGATCCGGTTGATCATTCGCTTGTCGGCGCGATTTTGCGAGGCACCGACAGGATCGGCGAGGGCGCTCTCCTTCTCGGCGATCCGTCCGACTATTCGATCGATGATCCGCAGTTCGAAGCCGTCGCTCCATTCCTGATCCAGGATGCCGACGCCTCCCAGCACAGCGCGCTGATAGATGCGATGAAGGGCCATAATCTGGTCATCCATGGGCCGCCCGGAACGGGAAAATCGCAGACGATCGCGAACATCATCGCGAACGCATTGGCGATGGATAAGACGGTCCTTTTCGTCGCCGAAAAGCAGGCTGCCCTGGATGTCGTGAAACGTAGGCTAGAACGGGCGGACCTGGGCGAGTTCTGTCTTGAGCTGCATTCGGAAAAGGCCTCTCCGAAGGCGGTATTGGCAAGCCTGGACAGGCGATTGAAAGTGCCTGCCGTAGCGGCGCCTCCATCTCCCGGTCGTTCCCTTCACGAAAATCGTGCCGAGATAACCCGATATCTGGAAGCGCTGCACTCGGTCCAGCCGAGTGGACGGACGACATTCGACCTGATCTGGAGGGCTCTTCGCTGTTCGGCATTGATTTCGGGAGCTTCCAACAACCTGGCCGGCGTCCGCCTGCCCGACGATTTGCTCAACGACGCCGAGCGTCTTTCCGACGCGGAGGAGCGCCTCGGCCGCTTCGCCGAGGCAAGCTATACCTTCCAGGGATCGTTCGGGCACCCGGCGGACTCGCCGTGGACGGAGGCGGGAGTTCAAAACGTTCCACGCGGGCGGATCGATGAACTGCTCGACTGCCTCCGCCAGGCGGAAGAAGCAGCCAAATCGCTCTCTTCATGCATCCGGGATAACTCCGATTTCGACGTAGTTTCCCTGGCCACGTTGAGTGCCGCCGTTCATGCAGCCGAGGAGATCAAGACGCCTCCTTCCGGTCTGGTGGGAGCCATTGCGAACCTCGATCAAGATCAACTCCGCAAGGATTTGCACCGGCGGAAGCTGCTCAACCAGGTGGAGACGTCGCTCGCGACCTATCCATCGATCGGAACACCCAAGACCGAGGTTCTTGAGACGGCGGTTGCTCTCGGCGAACTCCCGCTGCAGGAAATCTTTCTGGAGAACACGCCCGCTGCCTTGATGGCGATCGCGAAGGAGACCGCCAGGAATAATCGTCGGCTCAAAGCCGCCATCGATCAGTTTTGCCCTGTGCTGGAAATGTTCAGCCTCGATGCAAAATGTTCAGGAGCGGTACTCGGTTCGGTCGCGAAAGCTATCGTCGCTTCGACCAAGATCGCCCAGGAGCACAGATCCGCGATCTATCTGAATCAGAATATCGACGAGCCCGCATTCAACGCACTATTCAAGCAGTGGAGCGACCTGCTCGCGAAGGAAACCGGATGGCGCCGCGACTTGGGTGCCTACGGCGGCGCCGCCTGGCCCACGGCAAGCGTGCTGCGCAGTGCATCGGAACTGCTGAGCAAGGGAAATCTAGGCCGTGCGCTGGCCGCCATCAGCGGCGCGGCGAAGCCGGCCCGCGATCTCGTCGCTCGTTTGGGCCTCGCGAATTCCGCAGACCCAGCCGCGCAGTTGCTCGCCTTGGCCCGTCATGTGGACGCTCTCGAAGAGTTCGAGTCGGACGACGGGGCCGCGAGGCTGCTGGGCAGGAATTGGCTCGGGCTGGACACCAAGTTCCGTCTCATCGAATACGGCATCAAAGTCCGGAAATACCTCGTCGACCAGGCGGGGCGGGATGCGGCCGTCCGTCTGTTTCAGATACCGGAAAAGGACACGCCACGCCTTCATTCCTTCGCATCGGCGGCGACCACATTGCTGCAAGAAATCGCAGCACGACCGGGCGGCATAGCCGACCGAACGGTCAACCTCATGATAGTCACCCTGACTGATGAGATCGCGAAAATGGAGCGGGTTGCCTCCATCGATCCTCAAGACCTGCTGAAGAATTTCGGGGTTTCCGCGAGGGAATTATCGGCCGCGGCGAAGCTGGAGATCGAGCGCAGCAGGGTGACTCAAGCCCTCGCGGAATCTCCTCTGCGGACCAACGTCGATCGCATCGGCGGTACCCCGAACGGCGTCGAAGAGGCCTTCACAGCGCTCGAGTGGCTGAAGGCGACGAGGCAAATCGCGCTGCCGCCTTCGCTGGCCCGCCGGCTGAGCTCGTCGGAAGCAGAGGCTGAATTCGCGCGGCTGACCTCCCTCGTCAAGCGCGCAGCGGACCCGCTGCGGACGTACGGCAGCCGACTGGCTGTTCTCCACTCCGAGTTCGGCTTTGCCGATCTAAGTGGTTCCGAACCCGATTCTGTCGTGGAAAGGGCGCGGGCACTTCTCGATCGCAAAGACGAGCTTCCCGAATTTCTCGGTCTGTGCCAGGAGCGGCGGGATCTTGCGTCGTTCGGGCTCCGCGAATTTCTCGAATGCGCCGACGACCAGCGCATCGCTCCGCTTCATTTGCCGCGCCTCCTTGAAGCGGTCATCTCCCGTCGTGGAGCCACGCTGGCGACGCGATCGGCCGAGGCACTTCAACACAATACGGGCTCCTCTCTCGAGACGCGCAGGAAGCAGTTCGCAGAAAAGGATCGCTCTAAGATCCGGGACGACCGATTGCGCATCAAGGCGAAGCTTCTGACGAAGAGGCCGCTTCCGGGATCGAATTTCGGAAAACGAAGGACGTGGACCGAAATGGCCCTGATCGCCAATGAGATCGGCAAGCAGAAGGGTTTCGTTCCCGTACGGACCCTGCTGGCTCAAGCCGGAAACTCCATCCAGGCCATCAAGCCGTGTTTCATGATGTCTCCGCTCTCGCTCGCGAAGTTCATGAAGGCGGGCAAGCTCGACTTCGACATCCTCGTGATCGACGAGGCCTCGCAGATGCGGCCCGAGGACGCGCTTGGCGCACTGCTGAGGTCGAAGCAGATCGTGGTGGTTGGCGACCAGAAGCAATTGCCGCCGACCGACTTTTTCTCGCGCTCCGGAGACAGTGGAGCCGATGACGACGAAGATCTCGAGGATCTGGACGACGAGTCGATTCTCGAAAGTTGTCAAAAGACCTTCGGCCAGCGCCGTCCGCTTCGGTGGCACTACAGGAGCCGCTGCGAGAGCCTCATTAGGTTCTCCAACGAGCAGTTTTATGACCGTGAGCTCATCACTTTCCCGGCCTCGAAACCTGCGTCTTTTTCAATCGATCTCGTCCGGACCCCCGGCACATTCCAAGCCAGGTGCAATCCCGTGGAAGCGAGCCGCGTGGCCGAAGAAGCGATCACCTTCATGCGGCACCACGCTGCCCAGGACGAAGGCGAGATCCCATCGCTCGGCATCGTGGCGCTGAACATCCAGCAGCGCGACCTGATCCAGGAAGAGTTGAACCGGCTGGTCGCAGACGACGTGCTGGTTGAACAGTACCGCGAAAAGGTGGCGAACAAGGGTGAGGATCTGTTCGTCAAGAATCTGGAAAACGTACAGGGCGACGAACGCGACTTCATCTTCATATCCATGACCTACGGCCCCGAACCCGGCACGACCGTCCTCAAGCAGCGCTTCGGACCGATCAACCGCAAGCAGGGCCACCGGCGACTGAACGTCCTGTTCTCTCGCGCCCGCACGCGTATCGGCCTTTTTAGCTCCTTCGGATCATCGGATATCAAACCCACGCCGGACAGCGCCGAAGGTGTCCACGTCCTCCGGAAATATCTGGAGTATGCAGAGACGAAAGGCAGGGGGGCCGCCAAACCAGGTGGCGCAACGGAGCCCGACAGCGACTTCGAGACCGAAGTCGCCGATCGGCTCCGCGCATGCAGCTTCATCGTCGACTACCAGGTCGGCGTATCGGGTTACAAGATCGACCTTGGCGTCCGCCATCCTGATTTTCCTGAGCGTTACCTTGCCGGGATCGAATGCGACGGTGCCGCGTACCACAGCAGCAAGAGCGCTCGCGACAGGGATCGCCTGAGAGAGGAGGTCCTGAACGACAAGGGCTGGGAAATCCTCCGAGTGTGGTCGACGGACTGGTTCGATAATCCAGTGCTTCAGACCGTTCGATTGGTCGAAAAGCTCGAGGCGCTTCGCCGCCGGCCGGCGTTGGACGAGACGGAATACACCATCGCGACGGAAGGGCATGATCAGGCCGCCGAAACGCCCGAGCCGGAGTTGCCCGTCGCGGACGCCTCGGCCGAAGTGGAGCGGTCAAACGAGACTCCGTTGCCGGTTCCCCCCGAGGATCCAGCATTCGAGCAAGACGGCCCGCTTACCGAGCCGGAGTGCATCGAGACGTTGCGCCGGCTTCGGGATCAGGTCATTGCGGTCGAGATGGTCGATTGGGAGCCCCATCGATCCCTCCTGCGCGAGGCGATGATCGAGACCTTCGTGAGACAGAGGTTCACCGATCCTGGCCAGTGGTTCGACAAGGTCCCAGGGTATCTTCGACAAGGGACGAATCCAGCCGAGAAAGGACGATACCTGTACCGTGTCTGCGACATCGTCGCCCAACTGAACGACGAAGTCGCGAGTGAACGGCCCGACGAGATCGCACCGCCTAAGCCTAAGCAGCTGACGCTCAATCCCGAACGAGGCAGATCGACCCCGGATCCCGACCTCGCACCTGCACCCTCTGCCCCGCGGAACGGCAATCACTACGTGCCCACAGATTTTCCGCTTCTCGGGATCCGACCCGACCCGTCGCGTTTTTACGACCGCGAATACGAGCCCATTCTCAAAAACATGGTGGAATCCGCTCTGAAGCTAGAGGCTCCGATCTACGAGGACGTGCTTGTCGTTCGCATCGCGCGTGCGCATGGATTTCAGCGATCCGGAGATCGTATACAGAACGCCATCTCGAAGGTCTTGGGCAGAAGGTATCGCAAGACCCACGAGGACGGGCGCGCCGTGATTTGGGCCGACAGTTCGCCAGAACGGTGTTTAGTAAGCCATCGGGAGAGTGAGCCGGAAGTCCGGTCCCATGCGGACACGCCAATTGCAGAGCTCGCGAGCCTAGCACTGCCGTTCATCCGCGTCCGTCTTTCGGACGAGGACATTCTGTACGGGATGGCAAGCCACTTCCAACTGGGCCGGCTGAGAGAGCCAACTCGCGTCCGTTTTCAAGCTGCCGTCGATGTTGCGAGACAGTTTTTGGCGGGCAATGGGAGCGTCAGCTGATGCCTCTAGCCTGAACAAGAGGCCTGCGCTGGCGCACCTAACGATTACTGTCAGAGCAGTCCGTCGACGGCATCGAGCAATTGCATAAATTGCATACGGCGCTTGGGCCCAAGTATCGCGATTTTCGCTGCAATCGTCTCGAGAGTTGGAGCCGTCTCGGGCGGCTGTTCAGGAGTGGAGCTCAGCCATCGCTCCAGCTTTGAGGTGGTCTTTTTCGCCAATTTCACTCTGTTTCTCAGCACTTTGCTGAGATGTGGTTGCGACATTCCGCAAGCCAGCGCGACATCCGATTGTGTGGCTCCGATCTCACGCATTCTGCCGTTGACGCGCGTGATCAAGCTTCTCGAAGGCATTGACTGTCTCCATGCAATACATAATAATGATATGTATTACATAAGGACATTCAAATGCAACGGGTCATCGGAGAATTCGACGGCCGTTTCGATTTTCTGGACCTTCCAGATCCGAACGTGATGGTGCTTGAGGATGTTAGGTGGGACTCGTTTGAGCACCCGCTCACGCCTGCGTTTTGGGTCGCGCAATCGTGGTTGTCGGGCAATGCTCCAAAAGAGGAGTTTCAGCTCGGACGATCGCTTGAAGAGGAGGTCGTGTATTGTCTGCTCGGGGGGTACGGCAATCCCGCGGAGATTGGCTTGGCGGCCGCCCGCAGGATGTGCAGCGCACTTCCAGAACTGTGCGACGCAAAATTCGAGCCTTCGTCGCTTGAGAAGATGCTTGCGCGGCCGCTGACCCTTGCCAAGCGGTCCGTCAGATACCGGTTTGCGGCACAACGAGCCAAGTATCTTGCGGGAGCCCTGACGGCGCTTTCCGCTATCGATGAGGCTGATCTTGGCGATGTGGCTTTGCGCGAACGGCTGCGGAATCTGCCCGGAATAGGGTTCAAGACAGCGTCCTGGATCGTCAGAAATCGTCGTGCCAGCGACGAGGTCGCGATTTTGGATGTTCACATCGTCAGGGCGTGCAAGATCATGCGGATATTCCCACGCGGAGCCGATCCTGCACGGCACTACCTCGACCTCGAGAGGCGCTTTCTCGAATTTTGCCGCAGAACCGGGTCTGCGGCATCGCGCATGGATGCCGTGATGTGGAGCACCATGCGGGCGATTAGTCAAAGGTTGATGCAACAACTGGTTGACGCCGACGGCGTATTGCGAAAATCTTCCGAAAACAACCTTTCGGTGGACTCGCATGTCAGGCTCGAACGGCTCGCGGGATAATGAATCGGCTGGTTCTGCGAGCGGCGCAGGCGGCGGTGTCGACCCATGCAGGCGCAGCAGGCGCGGTCCGATCAACAGCCCAAAGGCCGCCGTGCTCGCTCCGCTCAATGTCGGCAGTGTATTGGGCGTCGAGGTCAGGAGACCGGGCTCTTCGCCCATCTTGACGGTGACCGATGGAGCAGGAACGGCAGCGGGTTCGCTCACCTTCGTTGGCTATCTTGAAATCATCGATTGCATCGAAAATCGGGGCTTCTCGTACGACGCCACGATAACGAACATTTCGGGTGGCGCCTACGAAGTCCGGGTCGAACCGAGATGACGCAAGATCTGTCGATCGTTGGTGGCATCTACGTCGAGCGCTGCATTCAGCCCCTTTGGGATGCCGTTTACGGTTCGGCGGGAAGGGCAGCGCACGCTGTTCGAAGTCTTATTTCGGGACGCATCAGTCTCTACTCGTACGTCGGGGATTCGGTGAAGGCTCAGGCCGAACACATGGCATCCGATTGCGATGCCATTCTAGTTGCGTTTGCGACGGGCCAGAGCATAAGCTTCGATTATCTTCATCCGATGTCGACTCCTATAATCAGGCCCTCGCCGAAACGCACTGGTTCTCAAGAGCCGATCGCGGTGAGAGGTGAGGTGGTCCTCCGGTTCGGAATGCTTGAAGGTGACGGGCTCGTCGATGCCGACGTCGCGATCTATGACCCCCAGTCGGCGTTCGGTGCCGTTTCCTTCGAGCAGAACGGTTCGCGGGCTGGACGCTTGGCGGTGATCATGAACCGCGGCGAGGCGCAACATATGACCGGGGATGCCGATCCAGCGACGGCAGCGAGCCGCCTGATCGGAAGGGGCCCGGCGGAAGTGGTCGTCGTGAAGATGGGCGGGAACGGCGCCATTCTAGCTACCAAACAGGGCGCATCGATAATCCCCGCATATCGTTCGTCGCGGGTTTGGAAGATCGGATCCGGGGACGTCTTCTCCGCGACCTTCGCTGCTCTTTGGGGCTGTCAAAACCTCGATCCACGAGAGGCGGCTGATTTGGCATCTCGGGCGGTCGCATACTATTGCGACACGCGAACGCTGCCGGTGCCTCCCATCGCCGATCTGAGAGCTGAGCGCCGAGAGTCCGTAGCGCCCACTAGGGGAACTGTCTATCTGGCCGGCCCCTTCTTCGATCTAGCGCAAAGATGGTTTGTCGAGGAAGCAAGACTGCAGCTTTCGACGCTTGGGGCATCGGTCTTTTCTCCTGTCCATGAAGTAGGCCCAGGTCCCGCGTCGATCGTGGGTCCGGCGGACATTGCGGGATTGGAGAGATCCGATGCCGTCTTCGCGATTCTCAATGGGCTCGACACTGGAACCGTCTTCGAAGTCGGCTACGCGGTAAAAAAGGGCATTCCGGTCGTTTGCCTGGCGCAGAACCTCGGGAGCGAAGACCTCAAGATGATAGAGGGTACGGGGTGCGAAATCGTCGATGATTTCGTGTCCGCGTTATATCGCACGATTTGGAGGCTTCCAAAAGCATGAAAGCAGTTCTCATGTCCGGAGGTATGGATTCGGTGAGTATCGCTTGGTGGAAACGACCAGAGCTGGCGATATTCGTCGATTATGGTCAGAGACCGGCACGTGCGGAGCGAGACGCTGCAGCCGCGGCTTGTCGGGCGATCGGGATCCCCTTGGAAGAGGTCAAATCGGATTGCAGTTCGCTGGGATCGGGAGACATGGCCGGTTCCGAGCCCAACCGGCATGCTCCTGTTTCCGAATGGTGGCCATTTCGAAACCAACTTATTCTGACGCTTGCCGGCATGGCGGCTCTGCGGCGCGGTGTGACAGAACTGCTGATCGGTACTTTGAGGACGGACGGCCAGCACGCAGACGGACTGCCCGATTTTGTCGGCCGGATTTCGGCACTCATGGCGATGCAAGAAGGTGGACTGACCGTCAGCGCTCCCGCCATCGAATTCACTGCTGCCGAGCTTGTTCGAACGTCGGGGATCCGCAAGGAAATATTGGCCTGGGCGCATTCTTGTCACATAGGCGAACTGGCCTGCGGCCGTTGCAGGGGCTGCATCAAGCATTTAGAAACCTGGAAGGCCTTGGGTTGGGATGCTCACTGACGAACCCGTCCCACGTGAATCGCCAGCGAACTGGTCGCCATTTGCATGCCCGGATGCGACAATCGAAGTGTTGGCGCGGCCGCGGTTGGTTTCGCAACGTACTTTCCAGGATGTTCTCGATAGGCGGCGATCTTCCGTTGGCAAGACAGTCGATTGGACCTCCATCGCCGATCTTCTTTGGTATTCGGCTGGCCTTAAAGGGTACGCTCAGGCTGGTCGGGCAGGACTTCCGATTGGTTGGTCAGCAAGCCCTTCTTCGGGCGGGCTCCAATCGATCGCCATCGTATGCATCTCCGATGATGGTTCGGCATCGAGGCTGTACGATCCAGTCAACCACGCCTTCGTTGTCCTTCCAGCAGATGGTGCGGCTGTAAGCCAAGAAAACCGAAACGATGTCCTTTCGGTCACGGGCGCCGAGAATGGTTGCACGCTTCGGCTTATTGGGGATCGTTCGAAGCTCTTGGCGGCGTACGAGAATGCCGACTCGCTGCTCTTCCGAGATGCTGGAGCCGTCTTGGCGACAATCTGTCTTTGTGCCGAGTGGCTTGATCTCTGCGCTTGCCCATTAGGATTTCTTGGAAACTCGCTATTGCCGCAACTCGACCTCCCGACGGATCGTTTCCAAGCAGTCGGAGCAATCCAGATATCGGGCAAAATCGTTCCTAATGCCCCTGAGTAAGTTCGACATTGCGGGGAACGTCGGAAAGCAGTTCGCAGCGTCTTCGACGTGTCTAGTGGAACCATGGCCGGCGTGAGCATGCCGGTCGCTTACCTCGCGAACGCCGTCAAGCACTTCCACGAGTTCGCCTGTGACTTTGCACGTTATCGCCGCCTACCGGATGGCTCCTATGAGCCCATGCCAAAATCTGGTCCGCTCGGGTAGGCGAAGCAGTATCGCAATTTCAACCGTTTATAGTCGGTTTGTCGGAACAGATCACCAATTGGCGCGCGCCGCGAGTCATCGCGACATAAAGGTGGCGGCTATCCATCAATTCTGGATTCAAGATCACGGCGACATCCGCTTCGAGACCCTTGAGCAACAGGGTACTGCCCACAGTCCGCTTGGCGAGTGGGCGACCGATCAGTCGCGACTGTTCGCGAACCTGCACGGCGGCTTCGTAAGGCGTAAGGCCATCCTGTAAACCGCACAATTGAAGCATACGATGGCATCCGCGAAGGACGGGCGGCCGGTGCGTTCGTACCCCACCATCCTTGCTGATTGCAGCTAGTAGCGCCGACGCGCCTGCATAGGTTGGTTGTGCAGCGAATTGCAATGCCGCCGTCTCAGTTTCCGAAGCTTCTTTGCGCGCTTTGCCGGACCGGAGGCTAGCGACCCTCGTGAGGAGATCATCGGGGCCGACGTTGGTCATAACGACTGCTGCGAAATTGACGACGTATTCAAGAGCGCCGGACTCATCAAGGTCGAAACTTTCTGCGAAATCGACGAGGTCGCGCATATCCACGCTTTCGGCGGCGACGGCACCGGGGGTCTGGCTGGCATATCGGCGCTGCTCGGCCGGCTTCATCGAATCCGCGACGATCAAAACACAGCCGTCGGAGGTCGGTGCCTTGGTCAGGCAAGCCTTGAGCCGCAATTTGTGATCATCGACCCCATCCAAGGCGACATGAATGACGTTCGTTGGCGCTGACGCGAGGTCGACACATTCGCCAACAAGGAGTTTTTGCCGGGTCTTTAGCAACCACTGGCCGAACGCTTCTTCACCCGCATTTATCCATCGCCAAGGGGTCGAGAGCTCGCCCGCCGGCTCGAAGTAACCGTGCACGTCTTGGTCCCAATCGACCAGTTGGTTCCCCTTGAATCCGAAAATGGCTTGCATCGGATCACCGAGCACGCAGGCCGGCAGTGTCTCCGCGATGCCGACGGCCAGCGCATGTTGAACCAGGGAACAATCCTGATATTCATCGACGAACAGCCGATCATACGTCGCGGGCAAAATCTCATTCAAGTGATCGCCTGCCAGCAGGTTTACCGCCGCATCCCGGATCGCCGGATAATCCGAGCGCGGGTTCGCGAGCTGCAAGATTGCGGGGTCATGCCCACTGCGATGCGGGAAGGTGGATATCAGCCGCATCGCGAAGCCGTCGAGCGTGGCCAGCCGGTACCGAGACCGAGCGACTCCGGCGCGATCAAGGCGACCGCGCAACGCCGCGACACCGGCATTGGTATGCGTCAATACCAAAATTGGCTTTGGGTTCGGATGGCGCGATAGCGCGCCCGCAATCAGCTGCGTCTTGCCGCACCCGGCTGGAGCCGTGATCGCGCCCTTCTTGATTTCGAGAAGGTCGATCTCAGGAGCGGGCATCGTCGATCCACGCGAAGACGCTCTCAATAATGGTCCGGAAGCCTGCTTCGCTTTCTGCCAGAGCGGGCCCGACAATCTCCCGTCCGCAAAATTCCATCGCGCTTACGGATTTGAACCACGAGTTATGCTTTGTCGCACATGCCTTGGCGAGGTAAGTCCGAATGTCCGCTGTGGGTTTCGCCCGACAGCCAATCAAGGTCAGTTTGTTACCGGAGGCCGATTTTATGTGCGCGTCAATCAACTCCTCACCGTAAATTGCAACCGCATGTTCAAGCAGCGTCGTCACAGCCACATCGGGAAGACATGCGAACAGTTCATCTTCCAGAGCGCGCCCGTCGCGCCATTTAAAAATCAGGCCGCCTCTTCTGACGAACATATTCTCCAGAAGCTTGAGGGGCTGCGCGTCGTCATCGCGAAGAATACTTGTGCGATAGCCTAGGCTTCGGAACGCGTTGGCGCGCGTGAGGAGATTATCGCATCCTTTGGCATCGACCAGGGAAACACCCGATGCCGCCATGGGAATGCCCCCAGCGCTCGTGCGAAATTGGTCGACGCCGCGTATCAGCCCGACCTCGCTCGCACCCTCACAGACCAGGACCGCCGAGCTGAGAAACGCTTCGGGGAACATTCGTATTGTGCCCTGGATATCTTCTTTTGTGCCCACATCGACGGCGCTGTGACCGTCTTTGCCTTGCCGCAATACAGTCAGCTGGGCCGCGGCCAGTTCCCGGACAACCACCGGGGAATGGGTCGTAAGGAACGCCTGAAGCGGCGGCGGCGTTTCCTTGGAGCCAATAGAGTGCAGCAGCCGGGTCAACCGATGGGGTTCGAGGCCATGCTCGACTTCATCGACCAGAATGACGGTTGCTTCCTTGGCTGCCTTTCGCTGCAGTCCGGCCACGAGTAAGCGCGCCGAACCGGTGCCAAGGCCGCGTAACGGGATTCCGGCTTCGTTGTGAAGCGCGATCGTACCCCCGCTGAACGAAACCGAATGGGCATCAAGAAGGGCTTTCGGAAGTTTGCCGATATCGATCCCAAGATCGCGCGCTGTAGCGCCGACGATGGCGAGAGTGGTTGCAAGTTGCTTGTCGGCGATATCGCCGAAAGCCAACCGCGCCTGACGCGCAGCATCGGCAAGAGCGCCCGACGTTTCGGCCTTTTCATCCGAGAGTTTGGTCAACACCGATCCCCGCCGCCAAGCCAAATCGTTTTCAGCGAACGCGCCAATCCGGGTCGGACAAATCCGGATGCGGTCGCTCCAGGTAAGGTATCGCGCCTGGGCCGTAGCCTCCGCGCGATCGGAAACGAGAGTCCAAACCGGTTCGAGATCGCTTTTGACCGAGAGGTTGAGCGTTAAAACTGTTTCGGCACCGGCCTCGGGTTCGTCATCGATCGCGCCCGTTTCAGCATTGAACGAACGCAGGTAATTTCCGTAGGTCTCCATGCTTTTGAGGTCGTCGTCCAGTTCTCCCAGCGTTATCGAGATGGAAACCGGTTCGTTCACATCCAGGCCAAAAAAGTCAGCATCCGAAAACGAGGCGCTCCGACGTGCGCCAAGGCATAGATCAATCCCGTCGAGCACGGTTGACTTACCGGCGTCGCCCGGACCGATGAGGCAATTCACGCCGGCCGAAGGTCGCCACTGAAACGACTTCAGGCATCGGAAGTTACGAATATCGATCAGCCGGATGCGTGCCACGGGGATTTCTCGGGAGGAGGGCGCAACTCATAATACACCCCTATCCGAATTGCTCGCTAGACGTAAATCGATGATAAAGCACCCTGGCACCGATTGATTGCCAGCGGGCGCCGGGTTCGTTGCGACCTAGACCCCGTCAACGATGGCTGGAAATCCCCACATCCACAATCGAGGCCGGGTCGGGCGCGCCGGGAAGGTGGCTGAAATGCCCGATCATCAGCCGTGAGATAGACCGCTTCACATGCACGAACACCGTGTGCATCTGATCATGCGTGAGCGCCAGCTTGGCATCGGACCTACAGAGATCAGCCATCGCTGTTAGCTTGGCGTGCTCCGAAGCCGCCACGATCCCGCCGTTGTGGATAATGGCTCGCCGCAGCGTACGGAGGTCGCCCATTTCATCGAGCAGGATGGTGTTGGGTTCGACGCCCCGGATGTGCGCGATGCGAGGCCGTATCTCTTCATCCCAAGTCGCAAATATGAACACGATGATCGCCCAGCACACCTGCTGTTCGTTGTAGCCCGCCTCGGAATTGACGTTGTTGAATTCCTCAGCCCGGATCGTGCGCTGGATCAGCACGTCGGGGCTTCCCGGATCTTCGACGCTTACGTGGGTAATGACCGGCTGACCATCGACGATGCTGCGGCTGGTCGGCCGCAGGAGCCGTGGCATCTGCCGTTCGACGCGAACCTTGTTTCCCTGAAACCCGGAGAGGCAGTCGCAATAGACGCCTACCTGCCGGTTCACGAAGTCGATGAACTCCCGCAGTACGTCGAGCTCGGCGTTTATCTTCTGGTGGTCCATGCAACCAATATAGCAGCGGTATGGAATCCGACGAAGAGACAATCGGGGGGCATCCGTCTCCCTGTCGCTCGCCGGACCGGAGGCGAAGCGCGAGGGCCATTATCGTCCCCACAGCTGTTCGATCATTTTTCGAATCGCGGCGCTGTCGAGCCCCTTCTGTGGCCCATCTTCCGTCACGATTAACCGACCCCCGGGCGTCTTTTCGCGCCAACGCTCGATCTTATTATCTGCGTAGAAGGCGAGCTTAGCCTTCCACCGGCGAGCATAATCGGGCTGGTCAAGCATACCGCAATGCTCCCAATACCACGTCTCGCCGTTGCGATCTTCGATCGAGAAATCCGGCCAGCGCTTCCGATCGTTATTACCGACAAGGACGCGCTCAAAGAAATAGCGGATGCCAAGTTTCTTTTCTGCTTCAAACAGCAAATCGGCTATTACCAGTTCCGATTTCGAGCTTACCAAATCGCCACGAGAGCTACGATGGATAAGCTTCTCCTCCAGGAATGTCCGCCCGACGGTTCCTGCGGGCGCCCCAGCAGGCGGCCCTGCATCGATCATCGTGGGCGGTGCGAACAGATTCGTAATTCGGCGTGCGACTTCGGAGAAAAAGGGAGATCGCAGGGCGCGGAGATGTGCCAGATCGCCCTGATGAAGGATCACAACGCGGTCCATTTGCCGCGTTAGCGCGGTGTAGAGCATCTCGCGCGAGAGCAAGCGACTGCGCGCGGGCAGGACAAGGAACACTTTACTGAATTCGCTCCCTTGCGCCTTGTGCACGGTGACGGCATAAGCCAGCTCTAGGATCGGCGAGCCTTCCTCCGAAAAATCCCGTTTACTGAATCCGTAGGTCACGTCAGGCTGCGACGAGAATTGCACTTTAGTCCAGCTTGGCTTGTTGCCCGCCTTATAGGCATCGCCTACGACGATACCGATCTCGCCGTTGGCAACATAGCCGTCTCCTTTTTGCTTATCCGCGAAGGCGTAACTCTGGCGGTTGTGATTACGGATGCAGATGACCTTGTCGCCATAGGTAATTTGTTCGGCACCGCGCGGCTGTATCATCCGAAATTTTATATAATAGGGCGGCCCTTCATTAGAACTGCGTGCGAACCGAAGCGTGTCACTTCGGAACGCTTCCTTGATATGGCGGTTTAGGTCGATAGACCCGCTCGATTGATTGCGATGTGGCGTCAGGATTTGCCATTGGTCACACTTAGCGATGCCGGCCCCTTCCTTGAAATACACGTAGTCGCCTTGTGGGTTTCCTCCGAGTGCAACGGCGAGGCTCTTTTGTTGCGCGTCCTTGTCCAGCTTTAGTTCGTCTAAAAGCGTCGTGTCGAGAACGCCCCGTAATTCCGAGGGTGTCTTCCAACGAATAAAGCGAAGCCGCTCATCGGCATTGCCTGCCAATATGCCTTCCAACACCTCATCTTCTCCAGGCGGAAGATCGCGTCCAGAAAACAGGTCGGCAAGCTGCACGTCTGCGCACGCGAGGTCGCGGGTTGTCGCACCGGTCGCGTTGGCCGAGGCATGGCGCCGCCTGACGGTAAGCTCCGCCACACCTTTGCCGGCATGGTCGCGTTCGAGATGCGAGATGAGATCGACAAATGGCCGCCCAGCGCCGATCGGCGGTAGCTGGCGCGGATCGCCGACGAGTATCAAGCGGGCAGCGACCGGCAATGCATCGACGAGCGCGGTTAGTTGATCCTCCGTCAACATCGAGGCCTCATCGACGATGCAGGTCGTGACCCCGCCAGCAGAAGGAGCATTTGGGTCTGCGAAGTAGCGCTGGGTCCATCCGTCGTAGCGTTCGTATTCCTTCAGGAATAGAGCAAGTGTCTTGGTATCTTCAGCTCGCCGCGTTTGCTGACCCAGCCGAACGCGCGCTTTTCCGGTCGGGGCGAGAAGCGCTACCCCTGAGCCGACAATTTTCTTTTGTTCGAGCAATTGCCGAAGCACTGTCGTCTTGCCGGTGCCAGCAGGACCGATCAAAACGGACAGGCGGTTGTTGGCCAGAACGTCAAGAGCGAAAGCCTTTTCGTTCCGCGCGTTTTCTTCTTCCTTGTCATCTTTCCTAAGGGGGCCAAAAGCCTTTGCGAGTTTGTCCGACCAATCGACCTTTGCGGGCGTGATCTTCCCAGTGACGCGATCGGCAACAGCGCGTCTGATAATCGATCCGTAATCCGCATAGCGCTTCAATTGCAACGCGAGGCCGCCGATACCCGGAGCTTCAAAGACCGCAATCTCGTCGCTGAATTCGTCCTTGCAAAGCGTCGAGGCGGTTGCATCGAGCGGCACAGGTCGGGTTGCCGGCAATTCCTTGGCGACCCGATGGATGCTGTCTGCCCCAAGCAAGGTATGGCCTCCTTCGGACGCCGCCTTTTCCAACAGATAAACGCCGATGGCTCGCAAGCGGCGCGGGTCGTCGTGCTCCTCGGGATCGATCGTGCATTCCTTGGGCAGTGGATACCGTTTCAAGACTTCAGAATCGGCAAAAATACCGCGATCAATTGTCCAGATACCGATCGGGTCGTGCGACGATCGATCTCTCTCGTAGAGAATGTACGAATTTTCAAGGACTACATCGGTCGATTCCGTATCCTCGAACCAGCGGATCGCTTGCTCGCGGCTCAGTTCAAAGCGCGACAAAAGGCGCAACAGCGCGCCCCGGCGTGGTTCGTCTTTGTGGAGATACGCCCAGCGCTTCTGAAGCATCTTGGTGATCTTTGGTGCTCCTGGCGGCGGCGGGCCGCCGCGAAATATCTTATCAGCTGCAACCCACGGATCGTCGGTCTCCGAAAGGGTTGCGGAGAGCGCGAGCGCAAACAGCGTTCCGTTAAACCCGTCTTCCAACGCTGAGAGGGCGCTGCCGAGACCGGGGCAAGGACCGCTCAGTTTCCAGAGCCGATTGATCTGCTGGTCAATCCAGGCGATCTGCTGCGACCATGGGCCTGTCAACGTTTTTGCAGCACGCTCAAGCGCGGTCTTGCACGCGAGTAAGGCTGTAATGGCTGCGCCGTGCGTGACATGTTCAGAGGCATAGGAAAACTGATCGCGCAATTCATCGGGGGCGCAGGCGAGGAACTCACCGGGATCCAGCGCATCGTCCTCCGCGGCACGTTCGAGGATAGCGTGATAAGGAAGCACAATGCCGCCGACAAAGTGGCCGGGATTGGCAGGATCGGGACGGATCGAATGTTGGATCGGCCGCTCCCACATCATCGCGCGCAAGTGACCCTTAGGCGCATCCTTGGCGTACTTGTATTGCTCGATCTGGCCTTTATGTTTG
>Ga0182012_10000415_pt1 | contig 48346 bp, 31 predicted proteins | sample 612S2SmetaG_FD_120486 | JGI IMG/M metagenome (GOLD analysis project Ga0182012, IMG submission 120486) | Permafrost microbial communities from Stordalen Mire, Sweden - 612S2S metaG | ecosystem: Environmental > Terrestrial > Soil > Wetlands > Permafrost | place: Sweden: Stordalen | collected... | reverse complement strand
CGCAAAGGCCATGACCGTCCAGATGGCGGCGTGGGTGTACTGGCCGCCGTTCTCGCGCACGCCGGGAATGTAACCTTTGATGTAGCCGGGATTGAGGGATGATTTGTCGAAGGGGGGATCGAACAACTGGATTAATTCATCGTGGGGGCGGACGAGGCGCCTCGTTACGGCGGCCATCGCCTGGCGGGAGCGCTTGGGCTCGCCGGCGCCGCTGATGACGGACCAGCTTTGCGGCAGGGAGTCAATCTGACATTCGGGATTGGTGGCGGAACCGAGCGGCTCCCCGCTGTCGAACCAGGCGCGGAGATACCATTCGCCGTCCCAGGCGTGCCGCTCGAGGTTCACTTGCAGTTGCTGCGCCTGCGTGAGGCAAAGGTCGGCGAACGCGGGGTCGTTCCGCGCGCGGGCCAGCCGGGCAAACCGGGTGAGGACGTCATACAGAAAGAAGCCGAGCCAGACACTTTCACCGCGGCCGTCTTTGCCCACCAGGTTCATGCCGTCATTCCAATCGCCACAGCCCATCAGCGGGAGGCCGTGGACGCCGAATTTGAGCCCGCGCTCGATGGCCCGCACGCAATGCTGGTAAAGGGTGCCGGTCGTTTCGGACTGGTTGGGCAAATCATAGTAGGACTCCTCGTCCGGCTTGACAGGGCGGGCTTCGAGGAACGGAATTTTTTCGTCGAGCACGCCGGTGTCCGCGACGGTGGCAACATAGTGGCAAACCACATGGGGCAACCACAGGTAATCGTCGGAAATATTGGTGCGCACGCCGCGACCGGAGGGGGGATGCCACCAATGTTGGACATCGCCCTCGCGAAACTGGCGCGCGGCGGCGCGGAGCAGATGCTCGCGCGTGAGGGCGGGTTCGGCATGGACCAGCGCCATGACATCCTGCAACTGGTCGCGGAAGCCGTAGGCGCCGCCGGATTGATAAAAGCCGGTGCGGCCCCAGAGGCGGCAGCCCAGGGTTTGATACAACAACCAGCCGTTGGCGAGCACATTGACAGCGGGATCGGGCGTGTCCACATTGACGGCGCCCAAGGTGCGGTTCCAATAGGCCCAGACGCCCTCGAGCGCGGTGCGGCAGGCGTCCGCCCGGCGAAAGCGCCGGATGAGGGTCTGCACATCGGCGGTGCTGCGGCCCACCCCGAGGCGAAAACCGGTTTCGCGTTCCTCCCCGGCGCCCAGATTAAACGCGACTTGCATGGCCCCGCAGGGGTCCAATCCCGCGCCCACTTTGCCGGAAAGACGCTGGCGCTTCAGGGCGGCCGGCTGGGCCAGGCTCCCGTTGCGGCCGATGAATTCCTTCCGGTCGCCGGTGAGGGTGCGGGTGGGTTCATTTACGTCCAGAAACACGATGCGGTCCGGGAATTCGGTGTTGTAATAGTTGCGCGCGAGCAACGCGCCGGTCTTGAGGTCCACTTCGGTTTGCACATGCAGCAGGCACTTGGGGCGCAGGTCGCCCAGCACCCATTCCAGGTAGCCGGTGACGGACAAGCGGCGTGGGCGGCCGGAGACATTGCGTAATTTCAAAATGGAGAATTTCACCGGCGCGTCCATCGCCACATACACCCACAACTCGGAGGTGACGCCGAATTCAGTGTGCTCAAAGACGGTGTAGCCGAAGCCGTGACGGATGACATAAGGCGTGGCCCCGCGCGCCGGCAGCGGGGTGGGCGACCAAAACTGCCCGGTCTGGTCGTCACGAATATAGACGGCCTCGCCGGTGGGGTCCCCCACGGGGTCGTCGCTCCAGGGAGTCAGGCGAAATTCATGGGAGTTCTCCACCCAGGTGTACGCCGAACCGCTTTCGGAAACGACCGTGCCGAAGAAAGGATTGGCCAGCACGTTGACCCAGGGCGCGGGCGTCATTTGGCCGGGTGCCAGGGTGATGACATATTCGTGACCGTCGCGGGTGAAACCACCGAGGCCGTTGTCAAAAATCAATTCGCGCGGCGGCAGCGGCGCGGCCACGTCGGCGGACCAGAAGCGGCGGGTGCGCAGCAGGGGCACCGACGGCTCCAAGACGCTCCGGTGCTCCAGTTGCTCGGCCAGGGTGCCCTTCTCATCGTCGAGGAAAACGCGCGCCGCCGCCTGCAAAAGCACGCGGTCGTCGTTGGGGATTTGTTCGAGCCGCCGGACGAAAATGCCCCCGGGTTTTTCGAGCATTTGGGCTTCAATGCCGGATGAAATCAACGTGGTGATCTGGTCCTGCAACGACTGGCGATAAACCGAAACATCCTCGTTGACGATGACAAGCTCCACGGTCAGTCCTTTCATGCGCCAATAAGAATGCGCCTGGATGAGCTGCCGGACGATTTCCATCTTCTCGATGTCGCTGATGCGCAGGAGCACGATGGGGGAGTCGCCGGAGATGCCGTAGCTCCAAAGTCCATTTTGTCCGCGACGATTGCTGAGCAGGACGCCGGCGCCGGCGCGCCGCGCGGGGTCGGCGTAAATCAAGGCGCCGGCCAGCCGGCCGTAGAGCTGGGCCTCCGCCTCGGTGATGTCGAGTTGGTGCAACGTCACCTGGCTGTGGGTCCAGGCGAGATCAAAGACGCGGTCGGTCATGCGGGAGCTTTGATATTTCTCCACCTGGGCGAGCGCGGTTTCGCGGCTTTCGGTCACCCCCAAAACCAAGTCAACGATGACCGTTCCAAACGCGGGCAACGTCACGGTGCGCCGCAGGGCGATGATGGGGTCGAGCACGTTGCCGACGGTGTTGGACAACGGCCCCAGGGATTGCAGCGCCGCCGGGCGGGCGGGGCCGCCGCCGCGTCCGACAAAGCGGGCGCGGTCCGTTTCGCAGGAAACCTCGCCCGGGTCGGCGCCTTGAACCTGCAGCAGGTGCAGCAGCCAGGGCGGCTTTTCGGCTTCGGACCGGGCGCGGCGCGTGCAGAGCAGGGCGGAAGATTTGACGGCGAATTCCGTTTGCACGAAGAGATTGCTGAACGCCGGGTGCGCCGCGTCGGCGTCCGGCCGGGCGAGCACCACTTCGGAGTAGCTGGTCAGTTCAATGCTCCGGGTCACGGGCGACCGGTTGGTGATGGTGATGCGGCGCAACTCGACGTCGTCCTCCGGCGACACACTGATCTCGGTGTGAACTTCCAGGCCGGCCTGGCGATGGCGAAACTCGGCCCGCGCCTGCGTGAAGATGGCTTCGTAGCCTTTGGTCAGGTTCAGGGTGGGTTGGAGGGCGGTGGACCAAAATTCGCCGGTGCCGACGTCGCGCAGATAGACAAACAGGCCCCAGCAATCGCGCGTGGCGTCTTCGCGCCAGCGCGTCAGCGCCAAATCGCGCCAGCGACTGCAACCGCCGCCCGCGCTGGTGATGACAACGTGATAACGACCATTGGACAAGAGATGCACTTCGGGCGCGGGCGTCGCGGGATTGGTGAACACACGCATGACGCTTTCGCCTTCGCCGGCCGGGGGGCGCGTCTCTTCGAGTTTCAAATCGTCGAGCACCAGGCCGGCCGCGGCTTTGGGCACGCGCTCCTGCAGGAGCAAATCCGCCGCCTTGAGCAGGGGGCAGGCGAGGAAGCGCCGTTGCATCGGGTTGTCGTACAATAAATTGTCCAGCGCCAGCAGGCTCATGCCCTGGTGATGCGCCATGAAGGATTTGATGGTGGCGCTGGATTCGTCCGGGGGCAGCCGCTCGGGGGTGTAATCCACCGCTTCATGAAAACCATAAGCGCCGGCGCGGCCGTCGGCGGCCAGCCGCTGCAAATTTTCGCAGGCCGCCACCGGCGCGACCATCAGCGCCATCACCGTCGCGTAGGGCGCGATCACCAAATTTTCGGCCAGCCCGCGCTGGAGGCCCAGCCCGGGCACGCCAAAGGCGCGGTATTGATAATTCAATTGCACGTCGCTGCGGTTATAGCCGGATTCGGAAATGCCCCAGGGCACGCCGCGCAAGCGGCCATAGGCGATTTGATGTTCCACCGCCGCGTGACAGGTGTGGTCGAGCAGGGTGTTTTCATAGTTCGGCATCACCAACAGCGGCATCAAATATTCGAACATCGAGCCGCTCCAGGAAACCAGCACCGGCTCCCCCTGCAGACCGACGAGCAGCCGGCCCAGCGAGAACCAATGATCCTGCGGCACCTGCCCCAGGGCGATGGCGACATAGCTGCACAAGCGCGCCTCGGAAGCGAGCAGATCATAAAACCCGGTGTCAAACCGGCGCTCGGTGACGTTATAGCCGGTCGCGAATAAATCCCGCGCGCCGTTGAACAGGAACGCAAAATCCATGGCGGCCAGTCCGTCGCATTGCCGCGCCAACGCTTCGAGGGCGGCCAGGCGATGGCGGGCATGATCGGCGGCTTCACGGAGGCAGCGCGCGAGGTCCGCGCCTTCCCCGCCCGCTTTCAGGAGGGAACCCCGGGGTTCATCCAGCCGCGAGACGTCGCGCAAGGTGAGTTCGCCGCCGGGCTGGGGAAAGGGCGCGTCCGGATTGTTGGCCGCCTTTGACTTTCCGGCCGGCGGTTGGAAAGGCAGAACCTCCGCCCCCGGGCTGCCCGGAACTGAATCCGGCAGGGCCAGCCACGGCGCGAGGAACAGCAATTCAGCCAGATGAGCCTGGCAATCGCGCTGCAATATTTTTGCCCACTGGCTGATGGCGGCCGGTTCGTTCGCCAGCCGGGAACAGATATGCGCGGCCCGGTCGGCGGCGCTTTGCAGCCAGACGAACGCCGGGCGCAGGCCGGCCGGGGCGAGCGCCAGGTCGGCGTCGAGTTCGGCGAGCAGATTGTCCCCGGGGGCCAGTTGTTGCAGCACGTTCACCGTGTCGCGCAGGCCGGCAAAAATCCGGGGGGTGAATATCGTTTCACCGGCCTGTTCCCGCAAACCGGCGGCGAGCGTGAGCAAATGGCCGGCGAGGTTGCCGCTGTCCACGCTGGAGATGTAGAGCGGTTGCAGCGGTTTGAGGGTGCGGGTTTCATACCAATTGTAGAAATGACCGCGATGCCGTTCCAGCCGCTGCATGGTCGCGAGCGCGGCGTGCGTGCGCTCGATCAACCCGCCGGCCGGCAGGTATCCCAAATCGCGCGCGGCCAGATTGGCGAGCAGCGCCAGGCCCAGGTTCGTGGGCGAGGTGCGCGTGGCAATCGTGGGCGCCGGGATTTCCTGATAGTTGTCCGGCGGCAGCCAGTTTTCGAGGGCGCAAACGAAGGTGTCGAAAAAATGCCAGGTCAGGCGCGCGGTGCGCCGCAGAAACGTCCGTTGCTCCAGCGATAATTCCGGGGTCGCGGCGACAATCGGCTGGCTGATCCACCAGGCGATCCAAGGCGCGGCCAGCCAGACCAGCAGCAGCGGCAGCGCAAAGGTGAGCTGCGCCGGATGATGCAGGACGAGCGCCACCCCGGCAATCAGCGCCAGGCCCGGCGCAATCCACATGGCGGCATAAAAGTCGGCGAGGTCGGCGCGCGAGGTGCGTTCGGAGTCGCTGGACGTTTGCCATTCGAGGAGCCGCCTGTGGGTCACCAGCAGGCGCACCAGGGTCTTGCCGATGGCATCCACGCTGATGTACGCATCGTAGGCCAGAAAGGCCAGGGCCAGAAAAACCTGGCCGAACTGCCGCGTGCCCGCGCCCAAGGTCGCGCGCCCATGCACGCTCCACGGCAAATCCGGCGGCTTGCGCACCGCACTGACGAAGGCCGCCAGCAGGCCGGGGAGGGCGATCAGCCCGACCACCAGCCCCAGGCCGGTGCCGCCCAGGTCCGGCACGAGCAGCCAACTGCCGAGCAACAGCGCCAGCAGGGCCGGCGGTACGAGGCTGCGCCGCAGGTTGTCAAAGATCTTCCATTGCGACAGCAGGGAAAGGGGATTGGCCATGCGCCGGGCGCCCGGACCCGGCACCCGCGGGAGGAGCCATTGCGTGATCTGCCAATCGCCGCGAATCCAGCGGTGCCGCCGGTCCACGTCCACGTTGTAGCGGGAGGGAAAGGCCTCGTAAAATTCCACGTCGCAGACGAGCGCGGAGCGGCCATGGCAGGCTTCCAACAAATCGTGGCTCAAAATCGTGTTCTCCGGAAAACGACCGGCCAGGGCGCGTTGGAAGGCGTCCACATCGTAAATGCCTTTGCCGATGAACGAACCTTCGTGAAACACATCCTGATAAACATCGGATACTTCCCGGGTGTAGGGATCAATCCCCGCATCGCCGGCAAACAGCCGGACGAACCAGGAGCGGCGCGCGCTCGGCAGGCTCACGCCCACGCGCGGCTGGAGAATGCTGTAGCCGGCGCGCACAATTCCCCGGGTGTCGTCGAAGACGGGGCGGTTCAACGGATGGGCCATCGTGCCGGCCAGTTGCCGCGCGGCTTCGCGCGGCAACTGCGTGTCGGTGTCCAGCGTGATGACATACTTGATTTCGGGCAGCCGGGTCGTCGCCCCGGTGATTTCCGAAAACCGGTCGCGCGCCCCGCCGCGCAGGAGCGCATTGAATTCCATGAGCTTGCCCCGCTTGCGCTCGTAACCCATCCATAAGTTCTCGCCGGGGTTCCAGCGGCGCGGGCGATGAAACAGGAAGAACAGCGTCCGCCCGTCGGCAGCAGCATATTTGCGATTCAATCGTTCGATGCCATCCCGGGCGCGTTGAAGCAAAATGTCGTCCCCCGGCACAATCTCCGCCGGGGCGTCGCGGAAATCCGTCAGCAGGGCGAAGTGCAGGTGGTCGTCGCGGTTCGCCAGGTGATGAACCTCCAGGGTCTCGACCAGGCGATCCACCCCGGCCACGCTGGACAGCATCGTGGGCACCACCACCATGCTGCGGCAGGCCTCCGGAATGCCGGTGGAAAAATCCAGGCGCGGGAGCAGGCAGGGGGTCACCAGCAGGGTGGCCAGCCAGTTCATCAGCGCCACGGCGGGCTGGCTCGCGCCGAGCAGGAAAACCAGCGTGAAGAAAGTAAATTTCCAACCCGGCAGTTCCAGCCCCGGCGCCTGCCGCATAAACGCCAACCCGGCCAGCAGCGTGAGCAGGCCGATGCCGCCGGCATAGAATGCCAGCGGCCAGCGCTGGATGCTGCGTTGAAGGAACGTGCGCCAGGAGGATTTGACCTTGATCTGCCGCTCCAGCCGGGCCCGCCCGTCATCCACGAGGAAAAAGCCCACGTGGGCCGTCCGGTCGCCGGGGCCATTTTGCCGGGCGCTGTCGGCGGTCAGTTGGATGGCGTGCCGCGCCACCTCCGCCTCGGAAAGTTGACTGTGGCGGGCCAGATGCTCCACCGCATGGCGGTAGCGGTCGCGGGTGGCAAAGTCCATGGCGCCATAGACGTTGGCCGGGTCGGATTTCAAGGTCGCCTCGACCAGACTCAGGCTTTCCACGAACTCCTTCCAGTCCATGGCGCTCAATAACCGCAGACTGGTGATGCTGTGGCTGACGGAAACCTGGTCGGCGGCCTGATTTTGACTTTCCAAGTGAACGAGTTGTTCGATGGACAATCCCAGTTGCCCCAGCCGCTGCTCGAGCCAGCTCCGGGCCAGATGCAACACCGGGCTTTGGCGCGACAAGCGCTGGCAAAATTCCGCCACGAACGAACTGGACAGCGGCAGTTCCGATTTCGCCATGTCCGCCACCACGATGACCAGATGAGCGGGGTTCTGTTCGGCCATGGCCTGCAAACGATCCACCCACAGATTTGCCAGGTTGCGATCCGCCCGGGCGATGCCCAGGCGGGTGGTGACGCGTTGGAGGTTCTCAATCAAGCCCAGGCGCAACATGATCGGAATGGCCCAAAGTTCGCCGAGTTTCAACGACTGCACGGTTTGATAAGCGGCGATGAAGGCGCTCAGCGGTTCCGCATCAATCTGGGCATCCACATGCGCGATCAATTCCAGCACGATGTCATAAACGCGCGGTAGCCCCGCGGAGGGGCCGTTCAACAAGCGGGGCAGCTCCTGGCTGTAGCCCGGCGGCAAATGGCGTTTGGCCATTTGGATTTGCTCCTCGATCAGGTAAAAATTGTCCAGCAGCCATTCGGCCGCGGGGGTGATGCGCCGGGCGGGATCGGTGGCGACGGAGGCCTTGTTGAAAGTCCGGAGAATCTCCTCGTTTTGCCGCAACCGCCGGAGCAGCCAGTTGGAGCCCGGCCGGGTGACCACCGCCTGACTGGCCGCGAGCCACCGGGCATGGCGGGCAAGTTGTTGGATGCTGAACAGATCCGCCCGCAGGGGCGGCTCGTTCGCGCCGGCGCGCGGGCGCGCCCACCCGGTCATCCAATCGTCAAAGCGCGATGTCAGGGTGGGCAGGCTGCGGGCGAATAACTTCTCAACCTTCAGCATGATCCCCAAGATTTTAAAAACATTTGATCGCACTGCCGGGCAAAAACAAAATCCTTTTCGGTTGTTCCCCCGTCTCCGTGCGCGCCGGGCGGCAATGTCACCTGGTCAAATTTTATCTCAATTCCCGGATGATGATCATTATTTTTTTTTGCCCTCATCCCAGTTGCGACCTCATTAAAGGAGATTCATCCATGCCGCGCACGGGACTCCGGCCTGATTTCGGCGACCAGCTCAATCCCGTTAGGAACGCACCGTTACCCTGCAATTTCCTTCCGTTGGCATTTTGCCGGCCGTCGGGTGCCTGAACGGTTTCCGATCGTCCGACCTTGGGCATTGTTTCATTGACAAAAAGAGTTTTCATGGCCGTCGGTGTTTCTTTATTTTTTTCTTACAGATTACCCTGCCAGGCGAGTCTCAGCCATGGGGTATTACCCGACCCAAACCCGTGGCAGCCGACGCAAGGGCGTGTTGCCCAAGTCCCGGAGCGTGCCCGTCCTCGGGCACAGCAATGTTGAAACCAATGTAATTGCTGGGTTTTTCGTGCGCCCGACGGATGGAATGCGTGCTGTTTGTTCCGCGTTTGTCTTTGGGCAACACGCCCGTAAGGAGGCTCTGGAACAGCCCCCCCTTTGCGCCCTCCTGTCCGCCGTAGTCCCACCTCGCGGGACGCAGGTGGATGCGTTGAATTCCGTAAAGGAGTCATAAAGTGAGGGAGTCCCCCAGTTAATGAGCCGGCGGTTCGCGGAAAATCTCTATGGAGTGCGGTGGCAATCCCGCTCCGAGCGGGAGCGACACCGCTTTGGATGGGGACGATCAACTGGGCACGAAAGCGCCGTCCACTTCGCTAAAGCCACGACGGACAAGATGGCGTTTGGCTCGGGCGATTTGCGGGCGGCGTAAAATCGCTCATCGCACTGGCGCTTCATTCTAGAAACTGACAAACCGCCGAGCGTCAACATCCACTGCCGTGCGGTAATGATAGTAGCCGTCCGTCCAAGAAATGGTGACAATATTTGAGCTGGTAGAAACCTAAAAACGAACAATGCATTGACGCATATGTTCCCAAACACTGAAGCTGGTTTGGAATAGGTTGGCCATTCTCATAAAGTTGAACATCGTAACAGCCAGCCAAATCTGCAGTGACAACTGCTGACAGAGAACTGCCCGGAATTGGCACGCGAGAGACCGTTGGCGTCATGCACGAGGTGAGCAAGGAGACAATACCGACTAATGAAACCAAAAGTCCGGGACCGATGGCGATCTTCTTGGTTGTGGTCATGGCGCAGCCACCTAACAGAGATTTGATCGCAATTTGCGTTTCGTCGTATCCGGCATGCAAAAAATGTATTTCAGACTTTTATGTCTGTCAAACGTGGTTATACCTTTTCATCCACTGACGGCGCAGCGGCCGGTTATCATTGGCAATCGTCTAATTCAGGAGCCGCCGGGTGCCCCAACTCGGGGGCGGTAGCGGGTCACGAAATAAATCGCCGCGCCGCCGACGCTCGCGGCCAGACCGTACCAGAACCGCGGCCAGTGGGTCGCGCCATGCGTAGTGCAGAGGTGGAACCACCAGCCGGAGCCGAGATAGCCCAGCAGATTGCCCACGCCGCTGGTCATCAGCGTAAAGAGCGCCTGCGCCCGGGCGCGCCAGGCGGCTTCCACGTTCTTTTCCAGGTAGATTTGCGCCAGGATGATGACCAGCGTGAACGACGCGCCGTGCAGGCCGATCCCCAGCAGCAGCCAGAATGGGGTGTTGAAGGCGCTGAAGACAAAGCGCAACACGCCAAATCCCAGTCCGCCGAGGAGAATCCATTTCAGCGGCCAGCGCAGCAGCAGGTGGCCCAAGGCGTACATGGCCAGCACTTCCGTGCTCTGCCCGAGGGCCATCCAGGCGGCGGTGTGGCGGAAACCCAGTTCACGGAGGTTCGTGGGCGCGTACGGGTAGAACGCCGCAATGGCCAGGGTCAACAGGGCGGCGGTGATGAACATGACCCGGTGTTGCGGGTTTCTCAGCAACGTCAGCGCGTCCAGCCCGAGTCGTTCATGCCAGGTCAGGTTCAAGGCGCCGGCGGGGGCCTCCATCGGGGGCAGAAACAGGGTGAACCCGGCCACCCCCAGCCAGATGGCCGTGCCGGTGTAACCCACCAGCGCCGAGGTGTCCACATTCAGGCCGCTGATCAGCAGACAACCGGCCACCCAACCCAACGTGCCCATGACCCGGACGGGGCCAAATTCCTGCCGCGCATCGGTCAGCCGCGCCAGAACGATGGTTGCGGCGATGCTCCAGATGGGCGCCATGCCGAGGGACTGCAACTGGATCACCGCCAGAATCAGCCACGGGTTCCAATGCTGTTGGATGGCCGCGCCGGTCAGAGCCATGGTCGCGGCGGTGGCCAGGGCCAGCCCGCGCAGGACTTTCACCGGCGAGGCGTGGCGGTCCGCCATGGCGCCAAAAATCAGCGGGGAGATGAAGGCCGCCACCGCTGAGGCGGCAAAGGCATACGGTTTGATGGCCCCCAACCCGTGGACATCCAGCACCGAGCCCAGGGGCACAAACCAGGCCGCCATGCCCGCTGACTGAATGAACATGAGCGCCGCAAATTCCGCGTATTCGCCTTTGCGCCCGCTGCTCATCCGAAAAAGTCCCCGGCCAGCAGCCGGGTGAGCTGGTGCATGGCCAGTTGCACATCCGCCAGCCGGGCCAGCTCCGGGCCGGTCAGCCCGCCGGCTTCCGCCGCCCGCTGGCATTGCGCAAACCGCCGGCGCAATGGCAGTTTCACGTTGTCAAACCCCAGCGCGCACAGCCCCCGGTCCAGTTTCCGCGCCAGTTGGCGGGCGCGGCGGATTTTGCGCAGCGCCTCCGGCACCGTCGTCTTCCCGGCGCGCACCCCCAGCAATTGCCGGCATTCAAACTGCCGGCAGCGGACGGGGCGGGCCGGATAAATGGCGCAGGTGCAATCGCCGGTGGAGAAGGCCGGGCAGGGCTGCGCCACGCGCCGGCGGCCGGCAAAGAGCGGCGAGGGGTCGCCGGGTTCGGGCCGGACATCGGCAAAGAGCACGCCGTTGCAGCACAGGCCGCAGGCCAGACAAAGCGTGTGAGTGAGCGGTTCCATCGCGGGCGCTTCAGTCCGCCAACGCTTCGGCGACGCGCTGGATAGCCAGGGTCTTGCCGCTGGTCTCGTCAATGGTCAGGACCGCCCCGTGCAGCACAATCCGGTTTTTCGCCACGTCAAAGCGCTGCGGCATGTTGGTGAGAAAGCGTTTGATGACCGGCTCGATCTCCCGCCCCAGCACGCTCTCCTGCGGGCCGGTGAACCCGGCGTCGCTGAGGAACCCGGTGCCGCCGGGGAAAATCTGTTCGTCAGCGGTCTGCACATGCGTGTGCGTGCCCACCACCGCGCTGACCTTGCCGTCCAGATACCGCGCGAACGCGATTTTCTCCGAGGTCGCTTCGGCGTGAAAATCCACGAAGATAATGTGGGTCTCCTGGCGCAGGCGCTCGACCGCTTCGGCCGCGAGCGGAAACGGATTTTCCAAGGCGGCCATAAACGTCCGGCCCTGGGCGTTCATCACCGCCACCGGCGGGAACCCGGGCAGCGGGAACAGGGCCGCGCCCTGACCGGGCGTGCCCGGCGGATAATTCAGCGGGCGCAGAAACCGGCTTTCGGTCTGCAGCAGTTCCATGACCTCCTTCTGGTCCCATAGATGGTCGCCGCAGGTGATGACATTCACCCCGGCGGCGAAAATCTCTCCGGCCGTGCGGGGCGTAATGCCCGAGCCGCCCGCCGAATTCTCGCCGTTGGCAATGATGAAATCCAGCGCGTGCTTCTCCCGCAACTGCGGCAGCAGCATTTTGACCGCCCGGCGGCCGGGTTCGCCGACAATGTCGCCGATAAACAACATTTTCATCCGGCCAGCCTACCTTGACCGGTCGGGAGGGGGAAGGGAAAATCCCGCACACATAATTGCATTGATTGCCCATGCGGGGGGAGTAACTTCCCCCGGAATGAAAATCGTCTCTTCCGCGATCGCCATGCAACGGCTGGCGCTCAAGTGGCGGCGCGCCGGGTTGCGGGTCGGGTTGGTGCCCACCATGGGGTACCTCCACGACGGCCATCTGAGCCTGGTGCGACGCGCCCGTCAGGCCGTCGGCGCGGCCGGCCGGGTGGTGGCCAGCATCTATGTCAACCCCACCCAGTTTGGACCCGCCGAGGATCTGGCCAACTATCCCCGCGACCTGCCGCGCGATGTCAAACTGTGCCGCGCCACGGGCGTGGATGTGTTGTTCACCCCGGCCGATGCGGAGATGTACCCGGGCCGGGCGGAGGGCGGGTACAGCACCTACGTGGCCGAGGCCGGGCTGGCGGCGCGGATGGAGGGAGCGGCCCGGCCCACGCATTTCCAGGGCGTGACGACCGTGGTGGCGAAGTTGTTCAACCTGGTGCAACCGACGGTGGCCGTGTTTGGCCAGAAGGATTATCAGCAGGCCGCCGTCATCGGGCGCATGACCGCCGACCTGAACTTTCCGGTCAAAATTGTGGTCGCCCCCACCCGGCGCGAAACCGACGGGCTGGCCCTGAGTTCCCGGAATAAATACCTGACGCCGGCGGAGCGCACACAGGCGAACATTCTGTTTCACGCCTTGCAGGCGTCCCGGCTGGCGGTGAAACGCAAAGCGGCTTCCGCCGCGCGGTTAAAGGCGGACCTGCGGGCGTTCCTCACCGTCGCCCCGCTGGCGCGGCTGGATTATGTGGAGTTCTTTGATCCGGTCACCCTCCGCCCGGCCGGCCAGGTTCGGCGCGGCACGCACATGGCGCTGGCGGTGTTCTTCGGCAAAACCCGGCTGATCGACAACGCGCGGCTGTGACCGAGTTTGCTCGATCATGAAACAATTTGATTATCTGGTGCTCGGCAGCGGCATTGCCGGGCTGACCTTCGCCCTGCAGGCGGCGGCGCACGGGCGGGTGGCGATTGTCACCAAAAAGGACCGCGCGGAGTCCAACACCAATTACGCCCAGGGCGGCATCGCCTCGGTCACCAGCAAAGAGGACACCTTCGAGCTGCACGTCAACGACACCCTGGTCGCCGGCGCGGGCTTGTGCAAGGAGAACGTGGTGCGCACCATCGTCAGCGAGGGGCCGGCGCGAATCGCGGAACTGATTGAGCTGGGCATGAAATTCACCGAGCGGGAAATCCCCAGCGAACCCGGCGGGCGGGAGCTGGATCTGGGCCGGGAGGGCGGCCATTCCAAGCGGCGGATTCTCCATGCCAAAGATGTGACCGGCCGGGAGATTGAGCAGGCCCTGCTGGCGGTCGTCGCGGAACAGCCCAACATCCGCATCTTTGAAAATCACATGGCCATTGACCTCATCACCAGCCAGAAGCTGGGCTATGTGGGCGAAAATCGCTGCCTGGGCGCGTATGTCTTCGACAAGCCCGCCAACCGCGTGCGGGCCTTCACCGCCCCCGTGACGTTGCTGGCCACCGGTGGCTGCGGAAAAGTATATCTCTACACCACCAACCCCGACATCGCCACGGGCGACGGCGTCGCCATGGCCTTCCGCGCGGGCGCGGCGGTGGCGAACATGGAGTTTGTCCAGTTCCATCCCACCTGCCTGTATCACCCCCGGGCCAAGTCCTTTCTCATCAGCGAGGCCGTCCGGGGCGAGGGCGGCGTGCTCAAGACTCTGGACGGGCGTGAGTTCATGGACGCGTATCATCCGCTCAAATCGCTGGCCCCGCGCGATGTGGTGGCCCGCGCGATTGACCGCGAGATGAAGAAAAGCGGCGCCGATTGCGTGCTGCTGGACATCACCCACAAACCGGCCCGGTTCCTCATGGAGCGGTTCCCGAACATCTACCAAACCTGCCTCAGCTACGGCATTGACATCACCAAGGAACCCATCCCGGTGGTGCCCGCCGCGCATTATCAATGCGGCGGGGTCGTGACCAACGTGGACGGGGAGACGGAAATCGCCGGGCTCTATGCGGTTGGCGAGGCCGCCTGCACCGGGCTGCACGGCGCCAACCGGCTGGCCAGCAATTCCCTGTTGGAAGCCCTCGTCTGCGCCCACCGCGCCGCCCTGCGGGTCCTGGCGCAACCCCCGCCGGCCACCGATTTTAAAATCCCCTTCTGGCAGCCCGGCCACGCCACCGATCCGGACGAACTGGTGGTCGTGTCCCACAACTGGGACGAAATCCGCCGCCTCATGTGGGACTACGTCGGGATTGTGCGCACCAACAAGCGGCTGCAGCGCGCGCAGGCGCGCCTGACGAACCTCCAGCAGGAGATTCATGAGTACTACTGGAATTTCAACGTGACCAGCGACCTCCTCGAATTGCGCAACATCGCCATCGTGGCGGAACTGATCGTCCGGTGCGCCGCCCTGCGCCCGGAAAGCCGGGGTCTGCACTACAACCTCGATTTCCCCGGCACGAATCCCGACTGGGCCCAACGCGACTCGGTGGTGCGGAAAACCACGTAACGTTCTTCGCGTCGCCGCCGGTAGTCCGTCCCGCGACTGCGGGACTACTATCTGGCAACCTTTCAGGTTGCCCCGGACACCCAACCCGGAGGGTTGCCAGATAGTAGCCGGGGGTTGAGCGCAGCGATACCCCCGGATGACGGGAGCAAAAACATCCCGCACCCCGGAGGGGTGCCAGATTCAGCGTTGCAATGGCATAACTTCACAATAAATATTGAGGATCGTATTTCACGCCGTTCTTTTCCAACAAACGTTTCAATTCATCCACAAAGGACGTCTTGCGATGATGCGCCTCCTGTTTGGCAATGTACTGCCGCAACACCGGGCAATGTGTCCAGCTTGTGGAAAAAATGGCATAACCATCCTGCCAGCCAAAGGCGGGCTCAAAATGTTCCGCCGCCCAGACGGACGAGGCTTTTTTGAATTCCCGCACCAAATCGGCCGGCGCAACCGTGGTTCTCAAGCGGAGCAACAAATGAACGTGGTCCTCCACGCCGCCGATGGCTTCCGCCACCCCGCCCAACCCGCGCACCGCGCCGCCGAGATATTCGTGGAGCCGCGCCCGCCATTCGGTGCGGATGAACGGCCGCCGTTCCTTGGTGCTGAAAACAACGTGATGGTGCAGGCTGTAAAAGGTGGAGCCATGGGAGTTTTAGTTAACGTTCTGGCACCCCTCCGGGGTGCATTTCGTTGATGGCGTGATTTCCGGCGGTTGAGCGCAGCGACACCGCCGGACGACGCCAGTAAACCTCCGCCCCCCGCAGGGGGCGCCAAATTCCGCCAACCCGGAGGGTTGCCAGACAGTAGCCGGGGTTTGAGCGCAGCGATACCCCCGGATAATGGGAGCAAAAACGCCCCGCACCCCGGAGGGGTGCCAGATTTGTCCCGCGGCCGATCGCGTGTTTTATATGACCGTCAGCCGGCCAGTGGAGTCGCCGTGGCGCTCCAACCCCTGGGCGCCCATGCGGTCGGCCATGCTGAGGAACAGGTTGGTGAGGGGCGTGGGACCGACTTTGACATGGCGGCCGGTCTGCAACGTGCCGCCGCCCGCGCCGGCGAGCAGAATGGGCAGATTGGTGTGCGTATGGCGGTTGCCGTCGGCGTTGCCCGAGCCATAGACGATCATGGAATTGTGGAGCAGCGAGTTGCCGTCCACATCCTGGGTGGCCTCCATTTTTTCCAGGAACTTCCCGAGCTGCCGGGCGTACCACAAATCAATCTGCTTCACTTTCTCCACCGTGTCCGGATCGTTGCGATGATGCGACAGGCTGTGGTGGCCCTGGGCAATGTTGATTTCGGAGAACGTCCGGTTGCTGCCCTCCGCGGCGATCAACAAGGTGGCGATGCGGGTGGAATCGGTCTGGAACGCCAGCCGCAAGGTTTCGTACATGAGCTGGATGTGTTCGGCGAATTCCGGCGGAATGCCCGCAGGCGTCTCCACCTGGGGGTTGGCCGCCGGCATTCTTTCCGCCCGTTCGATGCGGGTTTCCAACTCCCGGACGCTGGTGAGGTATTGGTCGAGCTTCTGCTGGTCGCGCCCGCTCATCTTCTTCTGGAGGGAACTGGTGTCCGCCATCACAAAATCGAGGATGGAATGCTGTTCCTGCTGGCGGAGCTTGAGGCTGGCGGCGCGTTCCGACGGCGAACCGGCGCCAAAGAGCCGTTCAAAGGCGAGCCGGGGATTGGTCTCGGGGGTGACCGGCTGGTTGGGGGATTTCCAAGCGAGATTGTATTCGTAGGCACAGGAGTAGCCGGAGTCGCAATCGCCCGCCTTGCGGACGGCGTCGCAGCTCAATTCCAAGGAGGGAAAGCGCGTCTGGTCGCCGATTTGCCGGGCCAGCACTTGGTCAATGGAGACGCCGGCATGGATGTCCGAGCCGGAGGTTTTTTTGATGCGCACACCGGTCAGGAAGGTGCCGCCGGCGCGGGCATGGTCGCCGCCGCCATCGGCGCCGGCGTTGGCGCTGAGGTCTTCCAAACCGGAAATGACCTGCACCTTTTGTTTGACGTTTTCCAGCGGCTGCAAGGTGGGGGAGAGTTGAAAACCGGCCCCGCCGTCCCCTTCGGGCCACCATCCGGAGGGGATGATGCCATTCGGAACGTATAGGAAGGCCATGCGCACCGGCGCGGTTTTGGCGGCGGCGTCGCCGGCCGGCCCGGCGGCCGGCGCGGCGCAAAGGCCCCAGGGGTGCAGGGACTCAAACGCCGGCAAGGCCAGACAGGCGCCCAGTCCGCGCAGAAACCGGCGGCGGTTTAAGCCCGCCAGCCGGGCGTTGGTGTGGTTTGCGTTGTGGGTGTGGCCGGGTGTTTTCATGGGGCAGTTTTAGTTGTGGCGATTTGCGGGGCGTCATTATGGGCGGGAGTCTCAACCGAATCGGCGTAAACGGCATTGGCGTGGTTCCGGCGTTCCTGAAAAGGCGCGGAGTCAATGATGCCCGTCAACAAGGCGGAGAAACGACCTTGGTTCTCCTCGAGGTGGTGGACAATTTGATCCACCGTCCCGACGTCGTAATACTCCAGGCCGCGGCCCAGGGAGTAGGTGAGCAATTTCGAGGTGAGGCAGCGGTAAAAGTCTTCGCGATGACCGGTCAGGAGGATGTGTTTCAACTCGCGCACATCCGTGAAGGTCTCACCCGTGATGAGCGTGCCGGAGGGGTCAATCGGCTGGTTCCGCTCCTGGTCGCGCCACCGGCCCATGGCGTTGAAATTCTCCAGGCCCAGGCCGATGGGATCAAAGCGGGCGTGGCAGGAGGCGCACAACGGGGTGTTGCGGTGCATTTCCAGCGCCACGCGCAAGGTGGCTTCCTGGTTCGTGCCGCTCTGTTCCGCCGCCTCCAGCGCCGGGACGTTCGGCGGCGGGGGCGGCGGCGGCGTCCCCAGAATGTTGTTCAAAACAAACACGCCGCGTTTCACCGGGGAGGTGCGGTCGGGGTTGGAGGTGATGACCAGCACGGCGCCTTCGGTGAGCACGCCGCCCCGGACGCAGCCGGCCGGCAAATCCACCCGGCGCATTTCGTCGCCGGTCAGGCCCAGGTTCGTCAGCCCGTAAAAAGCGGCGAGCTTTTCGTTCAAATAGGTATAATGACCGTCAATCAAATCATCAATGCTGCGGTCCTCGTGCAGGATGCTGGCGAAGAACATTTCCGCCTCGCTCTTCATCGCCTGGCGGGTGGGCTGATCCAGCGACTTGGGCGGGTTGACGTCCCGGGCGAACGGGGGCGGCCGGGCGCCGGGCGGCGGCTGCGCGGCATTCTGTCTGGCAAGGAAGCCGGCCGCTTGTTCGTGAAGCTGCTTTTCCGTGCCATTGTCGCGCGCCAGAATCGCCCGGACGTCAATCGCCACGCCGCCCAAATCCCGCGTCTGCAGCCACTGGCCGGTGAAATTCCGCACCAGCGCCTCGGAGCGCGGGTCCGCCAGCATCCGCCTGACTTGGGCCGGGAGATTTTTGCGCAATTCCCGGTGCGCGGCCAGCCTCGTCAATTCGTCATCCGGCAGGGTGGACCAGAGAAAATAGGAGAGCCGCGCGGCCAGCGAGTATTCATCCACCGGCGACCAGGCGGCGGCGGGGGAGGCGCCCGGGGCGCTCTCCTCCACCCGGAACAAAAAGCGGGGCGACGCGAGCACCGCGACCATCGCCTGGCCGATCCCGGCTTCAAAGGTTTTGCCCGGCTCGATGTAAACGGCCTTGGCCAGGGCCGTCAACCGTTCCACGGTTTTGTCATCCACCGGGCGGCGGAAAGCCTTGGCGGCGAAGGCACGCAGCAGTTCTGCCGCATATTCGTCCCGCTCGGCGGCGCGGTCCGGGGCGGCTTTCGTGAAAAACCGGTCAAAATTCTTCGGCCGCGCCCAGTATTGCTTTTCCATCGGTCCGTGAATGTTCACGGAAACAATCCGCATCGCCAGGGTGTTGGTGCCCGGCGCGTTGGGGTTCACCGGTTGCACTTCGCAGGTGAGGTGATGCGACCCGGCCGCCAGTTTTTCATCAAACTGAAAGGGGAAGGTTTTGTCACCATACCAGCCGTATTCCTTGTTCACCAGTTCCTGGTCATCCAGCTTGAAGACGACGTGGCACTTGCGCGGATCAAAATCGAAGGCGCCCTTGACCTCCAGTTGGAGCATCAATTGGTAGCTGCCTTCGTGGGACAGATCGAAGGTCGTGCCGACCACCGCCGGCTTGCTGTAAGGCAACGACAACGAGGTGCCCACCCCGCCCCGCCCCTGGCCCTGCCCCGGCCGCCGCTGGTTGTCGTTGGGCCCGGCACCGACCATGCCGGCGCCAACGGGACGAAACCGGCTGCCGGGAATGTCGGTTTCCGGAATCGTCTTTTCGTCCGTGGGCACCGCCTGGGTGACAATGTCCTTGGCCGCCGTGATGTATTTCTCCAGCAACATCGGGGAGACCGTGAGCACGTCCCCGATGTCATCGAAGCCGTAACCGGTGTCATCCGCCGGAAATTCGGTGTCGGTGTCGAAGTCAACGCCCATCAGGTCGCGGATGGTGTTGCGGTATTCCACCCGGTTGAGCCGCCGCAACGTCACCCGCCCCGGATCGGGGTTTTTGGGGTCGTACTTGAAGACCGAGGTTTTGATCCAATCCGTCAGGCGCTGTTGTTCGGCGGCGGAGGGGCGCGCCTTTTTGCCCGGCGGCATGAGCCCGGAGCGCACATAGTTCAGCGCGTTCCACCACAGGTCGTGGTTGTTCAGAATATCGTTGTCGGCCTTGAACGTGTCAAACGCCACCCCGCCTTTGTTCGCCCCGTCGGCATGGCAATCGTAACAATACTCACTGAGAATGGGCTGGATGTCCTGGTGAAACCGCGCCACACCGTCGGCCTCCGCCGCCCAGACGCCCGGGGGCCGCCGGGTGAAAACCAACAGCCCCGCCAGACAGCACCCGGTTAAAATCCGGCCTTGGGGGGTCATGTTACTTAAAATACCAAACATTATGCGATCTTACAAGTAATTATTGGCAATAATTTATTGCTGGAAAACCGCCCTTCTTTGCGGCAAGTTGGGGGCCGGTAATTATATGGACGTAAAACTTCCAAAACTGGGCGAAGGTGCGGATTCCGGCGTGGTGGTCAATGTCTTCGTCAAAGAAGGCGACATGGTGGCGAAGGACCAGCCCTTGCTCGAGCTTGAAAACGAGAAAGCGGTGGCCTCCATCCCCTCCACGGCGGCGGGCGTGGTGGGCCAGGTCCACGTCAAGGCCGGCGACCGCATCAGCGTCGGGCAGCGGCTGGTCACCCTGACCGGCGGCCCGGAGCCGGCCGCACCCGCCGCCGCCCCGACCGCCGCCCCGGCGCCCAAACGGCCGGGCGCCGCGGCCCGGCAGGTGCTCGCCCCCGAACCCGAGCCGGTCCCGGCGGGTGAAGACGAGCCGGAAGCGGGTCTCTCGGTCCATGCACCGCTGGCCTCGCCCTCGCTCCGCAAGGTGGCCCGGGAACTGGGCATCAATCTCGCCAAAATCCGCGGCAGCGAAGCCGGCGGCCGGATCGTCCTCGGCGATGTGCGCGCCTATCTGCAACGCCTGATGGCCACGGCGGAAGCGGCCAAGAGCCGGCCCGCCGACGCAACCGCCGCCCCGGCCAAACCCGCCCCGGTGTCCGTGGATTTCTCCCAGTGGGGGCCGGTGGTCAAAAAATCCATCTCGCCCCTGCGCCAGGTCATTGCGCGGCGGATGCTGGAGAATTGGAACAGCATTCCGCACGTCACCCAGTTCGACAACCTGGATTTCACCCGGCTGAACGAGCTGCGCAAACAATACGTCGCCGCCTACGAGGCCAAAGGCGTCAAACTGACCTTCACCCCGCTGGTGTTGAAAGCCGTGGTGGAGACGTTGAAAAAACACCCCATTTTCAACGCCAGCCTGGATGAGGCGGCAAATGAAGTTGTCTTCAAGGAATATTTCCACCTGGGCATCGCCGTGGACACGGAGCAGGGTTTGATCGTCCCGGTGCTGCGCGACGTGGATAAGAAAAGCGTGCTGGACCTTGCTCGGGAACTGGAACAACTGGCCGCCAAGGCGCGCGACCGCAAGGTGACGGCCGAGGAACTCAAGGGCGGGACGTTCACGATCTCCAACCAGGGCGCCATCGGCGGGGCGCATTTCACGCCCATCATCAACAAACCGGAGGTGGCGATTCTCGGCCTGGGCCGGGGCGCGCTCCAGCCGGTGGTGCGTGACGGAAAGGTGGAAATCCGCCTGCTCACGCCCATGGGCCTGAGCTACGATCACCGGGTCATTGACGGCGGCAGCGCCGCGCGGTTCGCCGTGGACCTGGCGGCGGCGCTGGTGGACTTCAAGGAAGAATCTGTTAAGCTTTAAGGGCATTTTGTTTTCATGGAACCAATTAAAACGGAAATTGTGGTGGTCGGCGCGGGCCCGGGCGGTTACGCGGCGGCCTTTTACGCGGCCGATCTCGGCAAAAAAGTCATCCTCATCGAGCGCGAAAAGCGGCTCGGCGGCGTCTGCCTGAACCGGGGCTGCATCCCCTCCAAGTCGCTGCTCTACGCCACCCACCAGATTGACAACGCGCGGGAATCGGCGCACCGCGGCATCACGTTCACCGAACCGGTGCTGGATCTGGCCAAGCTCCGGGCGTGGAAGGAATCCATCCTGGAAAAACTCGGCGGCGGGATCGCCACCCTGGCAAAAATGCGCGGGGTGCAGGTGATTCAGGGCCGGGCCGTCTTTGAAGGGTCCCAATCCCTGCGGGTGGAGACGCCCCAGGGCCAGCAGTTCATCGAATATGACAAGGCGGTGCTGGCCGTCGGTTCCCTGGCGGCGATGCCCAAGGCCTTCGACCTGGGCAACCCGCGGGTCATGACCTCGACCGAAGCGCTGGAGGTGGAGGATGTGCCGGAAAATCTGCTCGTGGTCGGCGGGGGCTACATCGGCATGGAGCTGGGCACGGTCTACGCCGCGCTGGGCAGCAAAATTGTGCTGGTGGAGGCCATGGACAGCATCCTGGCCGGGGCCGATCCCGACTTGGCCCGGCCGGTGGTGGCCAATGCCAAAAAGGCCTTCAAGGAAATCCGCCTCAAGGGCCGGGTCAGCAAAATGTCCACGGCTGGCAAACAAATCAAGGTGGAGATGGAATTCAACGGCCAGAAGCTCGAGGAACTTTACGACCGGGTGCTGGTCGCCGTGGGCCGCGTGCCCAACAGCGCCGACCTGGGCCTGGCCAACACCAAGGTGGAACTGGACGAAAAGGGGTTTGTGAAAGTCAACAAACACCAACTCACCGATGATCCAAACATTTACGCCATCGGCGACATCGCCGGCGGCATCCTGCTGGCGCACAAAGCCCACAAGGAGGCCCGCATCGCCGTCGAAAACATCAACGGCGAAGACGTGGTCTTTGAAAACATCGTCATCCCCGCCGTGGTCTTCACCAATCCGGAACTGGCTTGGTGCGGATTGACCGAGGCCGAAGCCAAGGAAAAAGGCGTCAAATACGAGGTCGCCAAATTCCCCTGGTCGGCCTCCGGGCGGGCGCTGTCGTTTGACCGCACCGACGGCGTGACCAAGATGCTCATTGATCCCGAAACGGACCGGATTTTGGGCGTGGGCATCGCCGGGGCCAATGCGGGCGAACTCATCGCCGAGGCTGTGCTCGGCATGGAAATGGGCGCGACCGCCGAGGACATCGCCCTGACCGTCCACCCGCATCCGACGCTGTCGGAGACCATGATGGAATGCGCCGAGGCCTTTTACGGCCACGCGACCCACACCATTTCCAAGAACAAGTCCCTGGCATGACAAGTTCGTTGGCCAACCAGCCGCTGGTCATTGCGGGGCGGACCTTTCATTCCCGGCTCATCTTGGGCACGGGCAAATTTTCCTCCCCGGAGGCGATGCGGGACGCGCTGGCGGCCAGCGGGGCGGAAATGGTGACCGTGGCCCTGCGCCGGGCGGATTTGTCCGGCCGGCACGATCCCTTCGCAAACATCCTGGAATTCATTGATCCGCAGCGGTATTTGCTGCTGCCCAACACTAGCGGAGCGTTGAACGCGGAAGAGGCGGTCCGCCTGGCGCGCCTCGCCGCCGCCGCCGGGCTGCCCAAGTGGGTGAAGCTGGAGATCCATCCGGACCCGCGCTACCTGCTGCCCGACCCGGTGGAAACCTTCCGGGCGGCGGAAATCCTCGTGCGTGAAGGCTTCACCGTGCTGCCATACATCAACGCCGACCCGGTGCTGGCCAAACGGCTGCAGGATATCGGCTGCGCCACCGTCATGCCCCTCGGCTCGCCCATCGGCTCCAACCGGGGGATGCAGACGCGCGACCAGTTGCGCATCATCATCGAGCAGGCCACGGTGCCGGTGGTGGTGGACGCGGGCTTGGGCGCGCCCAGCCACGCGGCGGAAGCCTTGGAAATGGGGGCGGACGCGGTGCTCATCAACACCGCCATCGCCGTCGCAACCGACCCGAACCGCATGGCCACCGCCTTCAAAATGGCCGTGGAAGCGGGCCGCGCGGCGTTTGAATCCGGCCTGGCCGCCCCGCTGCAAACCGCCGAAGCCACCAGCCCGCTCACCGCCTTTCTGGATTAGGGGCCGGTTCTTGAATCCGCCCTGACCTCCAGGTAGGGACAGTGCGCTGCGCTGCCCCCGTCGCCGAGCGCAGATCATATGGAGTGTCCCGCCGTCGCGGGATCACCGCTTTTAAATCGGGATCCCGCGCCTGCGGGATCGTCTCGTTGAGCAGCGCGGTTTTCGCCGGGATTTGCCCCCCACGGCGGTCACCCCGGGCTGATTCAAGTACGCGCGAAAACCGATAATTGGGGCTCGTCCCCGCGTCTTCAATGTTATCAAACAAACGATGGGGACGAGCCGTCCCCACGCCGGTTCTTAAATCCGCCCTTGGCTTGCCGGATACCGGCTGAAATCGGCTTGACCAATAACTTGACTTACACTTGACCTACGGTCGGAAAAACCGCTGTGGTCAATCCTGTCGGCGGTTTGGGCTTCTTGGCCGACTTCTTGGAATGCGCGGCCTTGGGAAGTTGTTTGACGGCCTTTTCAAAGTCCAAATCTACCGTGCGGGGCTGGGTATTAATGAACGCGTGGTATTGGCGATATTCCTGCTCGGCCTTGGATTTTGCCACCTGGCGGAAATTTTGCCGGCATGATCCAGCAGCTTCTGGCCGGAAATTCTCAAAAACTCGTCGAGTTTTGAAATCCAATCGCGCATGGTCATGGGCTGACGCTGCATCGCCTTTAACTCGGCAAACTCCAGGTAAAGGGTCACAATCCGGTTGAGGGTTTGCAACTCCTCCTCGGTCAGATAATTTTTTGCGATGGTCACGTCCTCCTTTCGGATGATGCCGCCGGGACGGGTGGTTTTGAGCCCCATGAATGGCTGCTTTGCGTCTGCCCGTTTGTGAATGACCTCGGCAGCGGTGTGTCCGTGGGTGGCCCAGTGCATTTTGTTCTGAACGGTGGCAAAAAAGTTCTGGGTCATTTCCGCGTCCGGCGCGTAATCCACGCTGGTGGCGTAAATATCAAGCACCTTCTGGTAAAAGCGCCGCTCGGATGAGCGGATGTCCCGGATGCGTTCCAGCAGGCCGTCAAAATAATCGGTATGGCCTTTACCGGGCGGGTTTTTCAGCCGCTCGTCGTCCATCGTGAAACCCTTCACAATGTATTCACTCAACCTCGCCGTTGCCCATTGCCGGAACTGCGTGCCGCGATGGGATTTCACCCGGTAACCGACGGCAATGATGACCTCAAGATTGAAATGCTTTGTGTCGTAGCTTTTGCCGTCAACAGCAGTTATCCGGAAATTCCGGATAACTGAATTCTCCTTCAACTCCCCTTCCGCAAGAATGTTTTGGATGTGCTCATTGATCGTCCGCACGTCCTTTTGGAATAATTCCGCCAGTTGCTTTTGCGTCAGCCAAACCGTCTCGTTTTCCAGTTTGACTTCGAGACGCGTGCGCCCGTCCTCAGTTTGGTAGAGGATGATTTCCGATCCCGGCGTTGGGTTCTGCTGGTTCATGGGAAATGTTTTAAACCGATCAAGGCGGCGGGGCAACAGAATTGCCGAAATGGTGGTAGCCGAAATGCCTTCAACCCCAATCAAATCTGAAACAAAAACATCCATGTTTTTGTTTCATTCTCGCGGGTCATTTCAGAAGGAAAGGCAGGGGTGGCAGACGCACAGGACCAAATATTTGGATGAAAATAACGATAAACAACCATAAATAACCAAAATCACAGTTTCGCTTTTTTGGGGGCGTGCGGGGGGCCGCCCAGCCCTGCACCTTATACGCATCCATCGGTTTCAATTGCTACAGCGGGGACGGACCGGCTTTTTTGTAGCGGCGGGCGTCCCGCCTGCCGTAGCTGGCGGCATCTTGCCGCCTGGTCCAACGCCCGGGTTTCAACCGGGCTCGGAAATAACTCAACCTTCCCGGGCCGGGGTGCGATTTTCCGCCGGGCGGGACGCCCGGCTCTACGGCAGGCAGGATGCCCGCCGCTACCACAAGATGCGTATAAGGTGCCGCCCAGCCGCCTCACCTGCGGTCCACCTGCGGCCTTGGGAGGTCATGCTTGCATTTTCCATTCGACACCTGTGCCGGCGCGTTCAACACTGGGGCGTGCCAATCAACCGGCTGCAACGCAGTTTGCGGGCCACCTTCCTGGGAATGGCCGTCAACGTGCTGTTTGCGGTAACGAAGCTGTTTGCCGGCATCGCTGGACATTCTCAGGCGTTGATTGCGGACTCCGTGGAGTCCTTCGCGGATATTTTCAGTTCCATCATCGTCTGGCGCGGCCTGGTGGTGGCGGCGGCCCCGGCCGATGAGGAGCATCCCTACGGCCATGGCAAGGCGGAACCCATCGCCGCGGCGATTGTGTCGGCGATGCTGCTGGGCGCGGCCTTGTGGATCGCCATGCAGGCGTTCATTGAGCTGCACGGGCCACACCTGCCGCCCAAGCCATTTACGCTGATCGTGTTGTTGGTGGTGATCACGGTCAAGGAGTTGTTGTACCGCTTTGTGGCGCGCGAGGGCGGTGCCGTGAACAGCACGGCCATGAAGGCGGATGCGTGGCATCATCGCAGCGACGCCATCACGTCCGTGGCGGCCGGGGTGGGCATCAGCGTGGCGCTGATCGGCGGCCCGGGGTTTGAGGCGGCGGACGATGTCGCGGCCATCGCGGCGGCGGCGGTGATCGCGTGGAACGGCTGGCATCTGCTGCGCCCGGCCTTGAATGAACTCATGGACTCGGCGCCCAGCCGGGAGCTGGTGGATCAAATCCGGCGGATTGCCGGCCAGACCCCCGGCGTGGCGGACGTGGAAAAATGCATCGTCCGCAAGGCCGGCTACCAGTATTTCGTGGACATGCATGTGGAGGTGGATCCGCAGATGACGGTGCAGCGTTCGCATGAAATCGCCCACGTGGTGAAGAACCGGATTCGCGAACGGCTGCCCACCGTCTGCGACGTGCTGATCCACATCGAGCCGAATTATCCCGATAGGACGAGGAGTCAGGGCCGGCCATTGGGGGGGCCGGAAGCGGGAGCGTAACCTCCAATCCGATTCTTCGTCTATTCCTCATAAATCGTGCTATATTTCAAGGTTGGATGGGCACAATTGCTGGACATGGGACGACCATCGTGAAGCCGGGCATCAGAGGCCCGCTGATCAAAAACTGAATTTGCATGAAAGAAGCCGCCGCCACCAACCCGCCAAACGGGGCTTTCACCCTGATCGAGCTGCTGGTGGTCATTGCCATCATTGCGATTCTGGCCGCGCTGCTGCTGCCGGCCTTAAACAAGGCCAAGCAAAGCGGTTATCGGGTGGTGGATTTGAACAATCTCAAGCAGCTCGGCGTGGGCATGAACCTGGTGGTGTCGGACAACAACGGGGAGATGCCGTGGGCCAACTGGGCGTCCGGGGAACAGACGCCCCCCGCTCCCCAAGGCTGGCTTTATACGTATGACCCCACCGCCAGCGGCCCGGCGCAGTTCCCGGAGCAAACCGGCAGTTTCTGGCAGTATCTGCATAGTCCAATGTTGTTTTATTGTCCGAGCGACAACACCAACAGTTCGTTGTTTCAAATGCGGCCGCAGCAGGATTCCAGCTATGTGATGAACGGGGCCGTGTGCGGTTACTCCCGCGCCAACAATCCCTGTTTGAAACTGGCCCAACTGCCCCCTATGGGCGTGGCCTTCTGGGAATGCAACAATGCCACCAAGGATGATAACGTGCAACTCTTCAACGACGGTGCGAGCAGCCCCGATGAAAATGTCAGCGGTCGGCATGGCAAGGTTACCATCTTCGGCGTTTTCGACGGCTCGGCCCAGTTGATGGCGCTCACGACCTGGACGGAAAAGATGGGCGAGCCCAACGCCAATGAACTATGGTGTTATCCCAACAGCCCCAACGGGCGGTGAACGCATGAACACCCGGTCTGCCGTCAATCCCCCCCGCGCCTTCACGCTCATTGAATTGCTGGTGGTCATTGCCATCATCGCGATTTTGGCGGGGCTGCTGCTGCCGGCGCTGAGCGTGGCCAAGCAGCGCGCGTGGACGACCAGTTGCAATTCCAACCTTCGCCAGATCGGCCTGGGTATGCGGATGTTTGCGGATGAGAACGGGGATTTTTATCCTGAATCCGGCGGGTCGATCTACTGGGGGACCATTGACCCGGTCACGGGCAAGCCCGGCTATATGGAGCAGATTTTCCCCTTCACCGCCAACACGAATGTGTACCGGTGTCCGGGGAACGTGCAATTGCCGTTGGCGGAACAGGGGCCGTTCAATTATTTCAACGGCTGCAACGCCGCGTATCTCGAGACCGGCACCTTCGCGGCGGTCAACGCCACCAAAATCCGCTTCCCGTCGGCGTACGTTCTGGGCGGCGACACGGCGGGCATTAAAAGTGCCCACGACACGACCGCCCCGTTTGATCCGTTGGATGCCGACAAGGACGATTACTCGCAGAATTGCGTGGGCGGTCCGGCCAACGGGTCGCCTTATGAACTTTGGCAGATCCACAGCCTGGGCCAGAATGTCCTCTTCGCCGACGGCCATTCCAAATGGTATCGCGGTTACGACCGTGCGGAAATGACTTTTGGCTACGCGGTGATGACCAATTGGTTGAACTACAGCAGGTAATTTCGCCGGCCGGTTTCATTTAACCCGCGGAGCAATATTCTCCAGCCCGCAGAGCGGACCACCCGATCAGCTTCCCCGGCACCGGGGGTTCGTAAACAAGAGAATAATTATCACTAGCACTCCGGCATTTTCACCGTCCTCTCAAGGGCTTTTAACAAAAGTTAACCAGACTTGGGTAATATCACGGCGGGAAGTCCTCCCGGCGCCGGCGACTGCCATATAATGGGATATTCACAGAAACGGAGGAAGGGATATAGTTGAAACAGGATAGAATGAAGGTTAATGCAAACAACAACAGCGGTGCCCGGAATGTCAACGGCCGTCGGTTTGGGCTGGCGGTGGCGGTCACATACAGCTCCGCGCCTAAGCCCCACGAAGTCGCGGGGCTGGGGAAGAAATCTCCGTCCCGACCGGCGTGGACCCGGCCGTTGTGCGGGCCGCCGCCGGGCTGCGGGACCAAATCGCCGTTGAACTTGCGGATGAACCTGGCCGGCGCCTCGACGACCAGCCGGCCGGTGACCCTCCCGGTTCCGCCCGCGGACGATCAAAGAAAGCCCAGCATTTTGGTGGTGGATGACAACTTGGACGTGTTGAAAGTGCTTTACGAGACCATCAGCCAGGCGGGTTTTGAGGTGGTGGTGGCGGCGAACGGGCGGATGGCATTGGAACTGGCGGAACGTATGACGTTTGATCTGATGATCACCGATATGATCATGCCCGAACAGGGGGGGATGGAGACGATCATGGCCTTCCAACGGTTGTATCCGAACACAAAAATCATGGCCATGTCCGGCGGCAGCCCCGGCATTTACGCCGGGGATTCATTGTCGCTCGCCCGAAGCCTGGGTGTGGCCCGAACCTTGGTGAAACCATTTTCGACCACCGAATTGATGACCACCATCCGCAGTGAACTGGGTTTGAATTGATCAGGGCCGGGCGCAGGCCGGGAAGCACATATAACTATGAATGGATATTATTCTTCGGGGGCAAAGCAAACCGTGGTTGTCACGGGGGGACATCAGGGATTGGGCCTTGCCTGCGCTGAAACCCTGGCCTGCTCGGACCAAAACTGGTGTGTGATCATCGCGGGCCATGAGCGGGACCGGATTGCCGCCGCAGCGGATGCATTGCTGGCCAAATGCAAAGCCCACGTTGAGCCGATGCTGTTGAATCTGGCCTCCCTGCGCTCCATCCGGTTCTTTTCCGAGAACCTCTCCGAAAAGTTGCGCGACGGCCATATCCCGCCGCTGCGGGCACTGATATGCAATGAGGGGGTGGCGCCAGCTTCCGGGATCGCCTACACCACCGATGGCTTTGAGCAAAATTTCGGGGTGAACCATCTGGGGCATTTTCTGCTGGTGAACTTGCTGCTTGGGCAGATGACACCGCCCGCCCGCATCGTGATTGCCAGTAGCGGCACCCGCAACCCCTTTAATTCCGCGGCGGGGGTGAAACGTTGGGACCGGTTGGAGGCCCGCCGGCTGGCCTGGCCGGAAAGTCCCGAGGGATTTCGCCTGAGCGGTTGGCGGCGTTACCGGGCCTCCAAGTTGTGCAACCTGTTGTTCGCCTCCGAACTTAACCGCCGGCTGGCGGAAATGTCGCCGCCGGCCAGCCCGTTGCTGGTCAACGTGAATGTCTTTGACCCTCTGTTGACGCCCGGGACGCTGTTGACCCGCTCCTGGCCCGGCCTGCTGCAATATCTTTGGCAGTCCAAGACGCTGCATTCGGTGGCGCGTTGTTTTGGCGCGAAGATTTCAACGGTGGAAAAGTCCGGGCGTTCCATGGCGGGGATTATCATGAATCCGTTTCTCCAGCGCATTACCGGCAAGTACATTCAAGAGCTGACCGAGCGGGAACCCGGGGACATCCCATGCGACCCGGCGCTGGCCGTTAAACTATGGGAGGACAGTGCCGAACTGGTTAATTGGAACCGGCCGCCAGAAGTGCAAGCGGAGGTTCCTGCCCTTTTATACCCGGAACCGGTGCATCAGTCCTGATGCCGCCCGTTTTATTCCCGGGGGCGCTGCCGGGCGGTGCCCGGTGAAAGGTCAGCGCGGGTTGCAGAGCAGCACAAATCTGAATCCCGCAGCATTGCCATGGTGCAATGGGCGTCTTCCTTGAGGAAGACGTGGCGGTCGGTCTGGGTGAGTCCGGCTGAGTCGCGCTAAGTCCGGCTGGGTCAACCCTAGTCAGACCTTTGAATCAGGGTGAGGTGGAAAATTCGTTGCAAATGCAATAAAGTATTAAACTGGTCGTTATTAAAAGCATCGCCCGGGCGCGCTCGCCCTCCGGCACGGTTCGGAAAACAAGGGGGGGGTTATGACAACCGGCCGTAATACACGGTGGTGTCGTAATCAAACGTCACCGTTCCATTGGTTTGATGCGCGGCGAAAAGAGATTGCAACGCCCTCAACATTGGTTCGTGGCGCGGATCACCCGCCTCCGGGGCGTAAGAGGACGAGAGCAGCCGTCCTGTCAGGCCTGCAAAATCAAACGTCTGGTCGTTTGGATAGGCGGCCTGGCCATGCCCATCCGGACCAAAAAAAGAATCAATAATCTCTTGATCCACGTTCTTGTGGTTCACGGCGGTGTAGTCCGTTCCGTAGGTGATGAGCAATCGCTCATACGCCTGGAAAAAGGGGCGGTCCGAGATGTTCCGGTCGTTCCATAATAGCGCCACCCGGCCGCCGGGCTTGAGGATGCGGAGAAATTCCGCGCGGGCTTTTCCCCGGTCAAACCAATGGAACGCCTGGCCCGCGGTGATGAGATCCAGGCTGTGTTCCGGCAGCGTGGTGGCTTCCGCCGTGCCCGCGACGCTGGTGAAGTTGGGACATCCGGCCAACAGACGTTCCCCCGCCGCCCGCATCTCCGGATTGGGTTCCACCCCAAATACCCGGCCGCCATTGTTGAGCAACAATGTGGTTAATATCCCCGTGCCCGACCCCAAATCGGCCGTGACGGCGGTCCTGGTCAACCCGCATTTGGCCGTGAGCAAATCGAGGATGGCCGGGGGATAACCAGGCCGGTATTTGACGTAATTCTCCACCCGGTTGGAAAAGCGTTGGGTGGGATCCGGCATGCTTCTTAGCTCAGGTGATTTTTGACATCGCCCATGCCGGCGACCACTTCATCCCGGCTGGCCGAGTTGCGGATGCGCACGTACGCCTCGCTTTCCAACCGGACGGTGTGCCGCACTTTCAATTCCTGCGCCCGTTTGAATTGTTTATCAGCCCGGGCGGGGGTGAGGGGGTAATCCACGGCAAAACCGGCCGCCCGTAAATCTTGGATCAGTTTCAGTGAAGCCGGCCGCAATTGTTCGTCCTCGATCAGCACATAAACATCCATGTGGGTGTCAAATTTCGGGAGCAGGTTCCGGGCTTGGAGCAGCTCCAGCAACACCACATCGCCCATGCCAAACCCGAGCGCGGGCAGGTCCGCTTTGCCCCCGCTGATGAGTTTCACCAGGTTGTCGTACCGGCCGCCGCCGGCGATGGCGCGGAACTCGCCTTTGCGGTCGAAGGCTTCAAATACCACGCCGGTGTAATACGCCAGCCCGCGGATGACGCGGTAATCCACCTGCACAAACTCCCGCAACCCGCGCGCGGCGAGATTGTCCAGGATGCTTTGCAATTCCGCCGTCGGCCCGCCTTTCTCAATGAAGGTGTTGACCCCCGCCAGGGAAAAACCCAGAGCCCCGAGCTTCTGCTCGTTTTCCTCCGGGGAGGAGCGTTCCAGCTTGTCAATGGCCTGGAAAAAGGCGTATTCGTCCTTGGCCGCATTGCCGCCCTGCCGGAAAAATTCATGCCAGGCATTGCGGCTGCTCAACCGGATGAGGAAATCCTGCTCGGTCAGGCCGAAGGCCCGCAGGGCGTCAATGAGCAGGGCGATCAATTCGGCGTCCGCCGCCGGATCCGTCTCCCCGATCAGGTCGGCGTTGAATTGAAAGTGCTCGCGCAGGCGGCCCTTTTGCTGGCGTTCATAGCGGAACAACTGCGGCACCGCGAACCACTTGACGGGCTTCTTATAGCTGCGCTCATGGGCTGCCACCATGCGGGCCAGCGTGGGCGTCATTTCCGGCCGCAGGGAGATTTCCCGGCCGCCTTTGTCGGTGAAGTTGTAAAGCTGGCCGATAATCTCCTCCCCGCTCTTGGTGGTGTACAAATCCAGCGGCTCCAGCGGCGGCCCGTCATATTCCCGGAAACCATAACGCCGGGCGGTCGTCCGCCATTTGTCAAAAATGTATTGGCGGGCGTCGGCGCTCCACACATCGGGATGCGGCAGCGGCTCGGGATAAAAATCACGGAATCCAGGCAATCGTTCCATGCGGGCAGGATAAAAGCCCGGGGCCGGACAGGGAAGCAATTTCCGGGGAAAATCAAAACCCTCGCCGGCCCCGGACCGTAACCATTCGCGGTCGGAGCTCCCAAGTCTGGCGGGCGCGACTTGGGGGCGGGTTTAGCCAAGACCCGGGCTTAACCGGAGTGACGGCCAGCCGGAGCTAAGCAGCCACAGCCGACTTGGCAGACTTGGGGGAGAGCTTGAGCACCTCGGCCCGCATTTCCTTGCCCGCCTTGAATTTCACCATGGCCCGGCGCGGGATGTTGACGTCCGTTTCCGGTGAGTTGGGGTTGCGGCCCACCCGCGCCTTGCGGACCTTCACCTCAAAAACCCCGAAATTTCGGAGTTCCACTTTGTCCCCCTTGGACAGGGCTTCAGCAATGTAATCAAGGGTTTTTTGCACCACATCGAACACCTGCTGTTGCACCAGATCGCTTTCACCGCTGATGCGGACCACAAGGTCGCGTTTGGTTAATGTCATAAGTTTATAGGTTGTTTAATTTGCCGTCAGTTTACCAAGTTCCTGATTGGGAATACTCTACAACGCTTATCCCTCCCCCGTCAAGCTGTAATTGCATGTCGTCCAACCACTAAAATCTTTACACCCGGCGGGCAAATTTGCAGAGTGGACGGGTGATTGAACGCAGTTCCCAGGTGCAACCGTCGCAGATGTTCCCGGCAGCCCGATACCCTGACGATTTTTTGCTGAACCTGCATGCCGCCCTCCGGCGGTCGCAGGCCTACCTCCTCAGTGAACAAAAACCCGAAGGCTATTGGGTCGGCGAATTGATCGTGGATTCCACCTTGGTTTCGGACATGGTGGTCTTTCACCATTGGGATCGCAGTGTGGATGCCGGTTGGCAGCGCAAGGCGGTGCATCACCTCTTTTCCATGCAGTTGCCCGATGGGGGCTGGAACATTTACCACGGGGGCCCGTCCGAGGTGAACGCCACGATCAAAGCCTATCTGGCGCTCAAACTGGCCGGGGTCCCGGTCACGGACCGACGGATGCTCAAGGCGCGAGAAGTGGCCCTGCGACTGGGGGGCGTTCCCCGGATGAACACCTTTTCCAAACTGTATCTGGCGTTGATCGGTCTCTTTCCCATGGAATATGTCCCCACCATTCCCTGCGAGGTCTTGCTCCTGGGCAAATGGTTCGGGGTCGAATTCTGGGACATGAGCAACTGGTCTCGCGCCATGTTGGTGCCCCTGGCTATCATCAACCATTTCAAACCCGTCCGCCCGGTCAAGACGACCCTCGACGAGTTGTTTCCCGACGGGTACCACGAACGCGACCTGGCGCTGGCCCCCGATCCCGACCATTTGTCGTTGCGCAATTTCTTCCTGTGGCTGGACCGGCTCCACAAGTTCGCAGAATGGTTCGCCGATCATGGCATCCATCCGTTTCGCAAGACCGCCCTGAAAAAGTGCGAGCGTTGGATGCTGGAGCGTTTGGAGGGCTCCGACGGTCTGGCGGCCATCTTCCCCGCCATGCTCAACTCGCTCATCGCCCTCAAATCGCTGGGGTATCCCGACGATCATCCTCAGGTTGTCCGGGCGGCGCTGGAATTGAAAAAATTGCAGCACGAAACGGCCGACAGCGTCCGCATCGAACCCTGCTTTTCCCCTGTGTGGGACACGGCCATCGTCCTGATCTGCCTGCGCGAATCGGGCGTGCCGGAGGAGGATCCCCGGCTGAAACGGGCCGCCGAATGGCTGATGGAAAAGGAAATTCGCATCCGGGGCGACTGGTACCATAAGAACCCCGTGGCGGTGGAACCCAGCGGCTGGGTTTTTGAGTACAACAACCAGTGGAACCCGGACGTGGATGACACCGCGATGGTTCTGCTCGCCCTCCGCCAGATCCCTACCGATAACCCCATAAAGCGGGACGAATGTTTTCAGCGCGGCCTGAAATGGATGATGGCCTTTCAATGCCGGGACGGCGGCTGGGCCGCGTTCGACAAGGATTGCACGAAGAACATCCTGGAGAAAGTTCCCTTTGCCGATCACAACGCCATGCTTGATCCCGAGTGCGCCGATATCACCGCACGAATCTTGGAACTGCTGGGGTATGAGGGTTGGAGCGCCGACCATCCCCAGATCAAGGATGCGTTGGACTACCTGCGTTCCCAGCAGGAGACGGACGGCTCGTGGTATGGCCGCTGGGGGGTGAATTACATTTACGGCACGTGGCAGGTGCTGCGCGGACTCCGGGCGATGAAGGTGGCCATGGGCCAACCCTGGGTCCTCAAAGCGCGCGAATGGCTGGAAAGCGTCCAACTTGATGATGGCGGCTGGGGGGAACGATGCAACACCTACGACGACCCGGTTTTCAAAGGCCAGGGCCCCAGCACGGCCTCCCAAACCGCCTGGGCCGTCATGGGGTTGTGCGCGTTCGACGACCCGCACAGCCCCGCGCTCAAACGGGGAATTGAGCATCTCGTCCGCACCCAGAACCCGGATGGCTCCTGGACCGAACACGAAACGACCGGCACGGGTTTTCCCAAGGTGTTCTACTTGAAATACGACATGTACCGCAACGCCTGGCCATTGCTCGCCCTGGCCACGTATGCCAAATTGGCGGCATCCGTCGCAATTCCTGAGGCTGCGAAACACCCGGAACCCGCGTCCGCCGCCAATTCATGAGCTGGATCTACCGCCGCGTGGTGCGTCCGTGCCTGTTCCTGCAGGCGGCGGAAACGGCCCACAACCGCACGTTGACCGCGCTGGGCCGGCTGAGCCACAGCCGGCTGGCCTGCGGGGCGCTGCATTCGGTTCTGGGCGCCCCGGCGCTGCCGGTGGAATTGTTCGGTCTCAAATTTCCCAATCCCGTGGGCTTGGCGGCTGGCATGGATAAAGAGGCGGCCGCCGTCCCGGCCTGGGCGGCCCTGGGCTTTGGGTTCAGCGAACTTGGGGGCGTGACCTGGCATCCGCAGCCGGGCAACCCGCCGCCGCGGGTGTTTCGTATCGTGTCGGAAAATGCCATCGTCAATCGCATGGGCTTCAACAACTCCGGCGCGGAAGCCCTGGCCGCCCGGCTCGCCGGTTGGAAAAAATCCGGCCGCTGGCCCGCCCATCCCGTCGGGATTAATCTGGGGAAATCCAAGCTCACCCCGCTGACGGACGCCGCCGGGGATTATGCCGCCTCCTTCCGCGTCTTGCGCGACCTCGCGGATTTCTTTGTCGTCAACGTCAGCTCCCCCAACACCCCGAACCTGCGCGCCCTGCAGGACCGGGCCGCGCTGGATGAAATCCTGGCCGCCCTGCAGTCCCTGAACCCCGGGCGCAAACCCATCCTGGTCAAGGTGGCCCCGGATTTGTCTTTTGACGCGCTCGATGAGATCTTGGAACTGGCCGGCCCCCGCAACCTCGCCGGCCTGGTCGCCACCAACACCACCATTGACCGGCCGGCCTCGTCCGCTCCGCCCGTGCAGAGAATTCACGCCGAAGCCGGTGGCCTGAGCGGTGCCCCTCTGCGCACCCGCAGCACGGAGATCATCCGCCATCTGCACCGCCAGACCCGGGGCCGGCTGCCCATCATCGGTGTGGGCGGCATCTTCACCGCCGCCGACGCCTGGGAAAAAATCACCGCCGGCGCCTCGCTCGTTCAGGTGTACACCGGTTTGATCTACCAAGGCCCCAGTCTGGCCAAAAACATTGTGGCCGGCCTGACGGACCGGTTGCGCGCGACGGGCGGACCGTCCTGGTCCCAGGTGGTCGGCTCGGCTTGAGCCGCCGCCCGGTCGGGCGCGTCACACCGTGCGCGCCGTTCGCTGGACTCATGGTTTTGACAACAACAAACACAATGACAGAACCACCCCAAACAGAAACACCCGCCATCCCCAACGATAATGCCCGGTCAAACGTTCCGGCACCGACTTAATTCCAAACGTCAAAAATCGTCCGCTCCGATAAAATGGCAACTTCGCATAAAAAATCAAGGCGGCCCCGGAAAACAGCAAAACGAAGCTTGCCGTTAAAAAAGAGCGCCAAGGTGTACCGCTTAAATTGACGAAGAACTCCATGACCTCGAAGGTGATGCCTGCCAGCACCGCTCCCAGTAAAAACCCCCAATGTTCAAGGAAGGTCTGCCAACCATTGTTTTTGCTTCGACAATCCATCGCGGTGAGCCGGTCGAACGACGTGGTCATTGTGCCGTCGTTATTCACTCGTTTTTGGTTTTGCCACAGGGTTCGACCGGCGGCAAGCAGATTCAGATGGTTTTATTGGCACCTCCCACAGCCTGAGCGTCCGGTAGGTCGGGCAGTCTTCTGCCCGCCACGAGGGTCGTGTATGGTCTGGTTGACGCTCCATCGTCCGCCGGCGCGCCCTAGCATTGGCAGCGTGCTCTGGCCCTCACCCCGGCACCGCATGTCTTGCCAGCAAGTAATCCCGGAACTTCCCGTAATCCGGGCCCAGCCGGTCGTAATCCTCCGGAAGCTTGTTCATGGCCTCCATCGCCGGCGGCACGTCGGGCGAGAAGCCGATGGTCTTCTCAATTTCCTCGGGGAACTTCGCCGGGTTGGCCGTTTCCAGCACCACGGCCGGTCCGCCGTCGAGCGGCTCGGCGGCCAGCCAGTCGCGGAAGCCCGTCCACGCCACCGCCCCGTGCGCCTCCAGCAGCAGTTGATATTGGTTCCACACCTCGCGGATCGTGGCGCGGGTGCGGTCGTTGGAAATGGAGCTGGAAAACAAATCCCGGCGCATCGCCGCCAGGTCCGGCGGCCGGTGGAGGACGCCGGTCTCATCCATCTGGCCGCCATAGACGGACACCAGCCGCGCCAGGTTGCTGGGGTGCCCCACATTCATCGCGTTGGAAACCGAGTTCCGCGAGGGCACGATCTTCTGATATACGCCGGTGGCCAGAAAGCGCGGGAAGGCATCGTTGTCATTGACCGGCACGACGATCTTTCTCACCGGCAGCCCCATTTGCTTCGCCACCATGGCCCCCATCATGTCGCCGAAGTTGCCGCTGGGCACCGAGAAGACCACCGGTTCGCCGGGCCGGGCCACGCGCGACGCCGCATAAAAATAATAAACGCTTTGCGGCAACAGCCGGCCGATGTTAATGGAGTTCGCGGAGGACAGCGGAATCCGCCCGAGCGCCGGATCGGCAAACGCCTGTTTCACCATCGCCTGGCAGTCGTCGAACTTGCCGTCCACCGCCACGGTGCGGACGTTGCCCTTGAGCACCGTCATCAATTTGCGCTGGCTCAGGCTGACCTCCGCCAGCGGAAACAGCACGATGACCTGGAAGCCGGGGATGTTGTGGAAGGCGTGCGCCACGGCCGCCCCGGTGTCGCCGCTCGTGGCGGTGAGGATGGTCAGCCGCCGGTGGTCCTCCTGCAAAAAACGCCCCATCAGCCGCGCCATCATGCGCGCCGCAAAGTCCTTGAACGACGCCGTCGGCCCCTGATCCAGCCGCATCAGGTGGACGCGGTCATACACCTTTTCCAGCGGGATCGCAAAATCATACGCGTCCCGGCACAAGGCCGCCAGCACCGCCGGCTCCATGAGGCCGTCCGTGTATTTGGACAACACGCGGCAGGCGATTTCGTGGTAGGGCAGGCCGGGGAAGGTGGCGATTTCCGCCGGGGTCAGGCGTGGAAATTCCCGCAGAAAATAGAGCCCGCGGTCCGGCGCCTGCCCGGCGAGCAGCGCCTCGCGCAGGTTGACGGCCGGGGAACGCCCGTTGGTGCTGGTGAACTGCAGGGTCATGGGAACTCAGGCAAAGCTCTCCACGCGGATCAGGACCGGCTTGGCCTTGATGACCGGCAGTTTGCTGATTTTGTCCAGCGCCCCGGCCACCGCGCCGTTTTTCGCGTCATGGATCATGAGGATCAGCGGCACGCTTTCGCCCTCATGCCCCTCGGGTTGCACCACCGAGGACATGCCGATGTCCGCCGCCGCGAGGATCGAGGAGATTTTGGCCATCACCCCCGGCTTGTCCACCACCGTGAGGCGGACGTAATAGCGCGAAACGATCTCGCTTACGGGCAGCACCGAGACCTCGCAGTCGTGCGAGACAAAGGGCGGCACGCGCACCTTGGTGTTGTTGGTCAGGTCCAGCGCGGCGTCCGCCAGATCGCTCAGGACGGCGCTGGCGGTGGCATCCTTGCCCGCGCCGCGGCCGTAGAAAAGGGCGTCGCCCACAAAATCGCCCTGGACGAAGACGGCGTTGAAGACATGGTTGACGCTGGCCAGCACATGGGTGTTGGGAATCAACGCGGGATAAACCGACACCTGCACCTGGCGGTGCCCGGCGATTTTTTTGACGATGCCCAGCAGTTTGATCGTGTAACCCAGTTGCTGCGCAAATTGGATGTCCAGCGCCGTGATGTGTCGGATGCCCTCCACGTAAATTTGTTTGGGTTTGACCCAGAAGCCGTGGGCCAGCGAGGCCAGAATGTTGATCTTGTGCGCCGAGTCATGGCCGTCAATGTCCAGGTCCGGCGGCGTTTCCGCATACCCCAGCTTCTGGGCGTCGGCGAGCACCGCGCCAAAATCCGCGCCCTCGAGCTTCATGCGGGTGAGGATGTAATTGCAGGTGCCGTTGACAATGCCATAGATGGCGTTGATGCGATTGCCGACGAACCCTTCGCGGAGGGCCTTGATGATGGGGATGCCACCGCAGACGCTGGCTTCGTAATGCAAATTCGCCCCGTATTGGTTGGCGGCCGCGAACAGCTCCTCGCCGTGCGCCGAGAGCAGGGCCTTGTTGGCGGTGACGACGGTTTTGCCCAGTTTCAACGCCGCCAGGATGATTTCGCGAGCCAGCGTGGTTCCGCCGATCAGTTCCACCACGATCTGGATGGACGGGTCAGAGACCAGCTCCCGCCAGTCGGTGGTGATCAACGCCTTGGGAATCTTCAGCGCGCGCGGCTTTTCCAGATCGCGCTCGGCCACCCGGACGAGGTCCAGCTTCACGCCGATGCGGGCGGCCACCAGATCACCATTGCGTTTCAGGGCTTCATAAACCCCGCCGCCAATGGTGCCACAACCGATGATTCCGAGTTTTACTTCGTGCATATTACAAGCGCGCAGTCTGCCCCGAAATCGCATCCGGGACAATTTAATTTTTGTAACAATTGGCGGGCGCGGCGCACCCTGACACTGCCCCCGAACAAGACCGGATGGAGGTGGGGACGGCCCTGCACCCTCCCCGCCCGCGTCCCAGCGGGCGGTTTGAACGTGGTGGGTGATTCGCCCGGCGTGGTTCGGTCCCGTCGCCTGACGCTTGCGCTCGGCGACGGGGACAGCGCAGCGCGCTGTCCCTGCCTGGGGGCAGTCGCGGATGAGCATTTGGCGGAGCGGCGACGGAATTTTTCCTGGATTTTGAAGGTTGAATTTGGGATTTTCCCTTCCCGGCCTTTGCCTTTTCACGGCTTAGACTCGGGGGCCGGCTGCCGGCCTACGGCTTGAGCGTGGAGACCTCCCCCGGCTTCGGCGGAATCGTGATGATATCGCCCGGTTCCAGCGGAATTTGCACTCCGTTCACCAGGTCTTTGGGGTCAATCACGCCATCCTGTCCCTGGCGGGTGAGGATGATCTGCGCCGGCTCCCCCCCTCCCAGGTAATTCGCCGTGACCAAGGCCTGCGTCAGAGTCATGCCCGCCACCCACGGCACAGTGGCGTTTCGCACCGGACCGACGACCGAGATGGCGCCGGCTTGTTGGGTCAACTGCCGTTGCAGCGCGGCATTTTGACCGGCCAAATATGCGTTCTGCGCCTGCAAGCGCGCCGTAGACTTGGTGGTGCAGCCCGTGGCCAGCCCCGCCAAAACCAGAATTATGAGAACCAATTTCATCATCAAAAGAACACCGCCACCACCCAAAAAGTTGCGGCGGCCTCCGGCATGCGGGTCCGTGACCCGCAGCCGGGACGCCGGCAAGGACTGGTCCGCGTTACCTTCCTGCATTGGCCGGCAGACGGGCGTGCCGCGGCTCATGGAGCCGCGCGCCGGGGGCAGTGCCGAGCACCCGGGGGCACCCCAACTTCGGAGTTCGGGTTGAATTCGACGCGGATTCGTTTAGGCTGGCGGCGTGAAATTAAAGCGCGGCCACGGTCCAACCACGTCCGCCGCCGGTCCTTTGCCCCCGGGCGGGTCCGCGGCCGCCGCGACGACCGGCGGAACGGCGGAATGGTTGCCGCCCCGGGTCCTGGGCTGGCTGCTGGTGATGATGACCGTGTTGGCCTATCTGCCGGCATTCCAGGCCGGATACATCTGGGATGATGATCAGTATGTCACCAATAATCCGCTGCTCACCGCGCCGGACGGATTATGGCGGATCTGGTTCTCGTTGGACTCGCCATCCCAGTATTTCCCGCTGACCTACACCGTGTTTCGGATGGAATATGGACTCTGGGGGCTGTTGCCGGCGGGGTATCATGCGGTCAACATTCTGCTGCACGCGCTCAATGCGCTGCTGGTGTGGCGGGTGTTGGTTCGGTTGGCGGTGCCCGGAGCGTGGCTGGCGGCGGCGCTGTTCGCCCTGCATCCGGTGCAGGTGGAGTCGGTGGCCTGGGTCACGGAACTCAAGAGCGTATTGTCGCTGTTTTTCATGCTGCTGGCGGTGTTGGCGTGGCTGAAATTCACAGAGAACCCGGCCCGGCCGGCGTGGCATTGGTATCTGCTGGCGCTGGCCGGCCAGGCATTGGCCCTGGCCGCCAAAACCACGGCCTGCACCTTGGTGGCGGCCTTGGGGTTGATGTTATGGCTCAAACACCAGCCGATCACCCGGGCCCGGCTGGCGCAACTGCTGCCGTTTGCGGGCCTCGGGGCGGGGATGGGGGTGCTCACGATGTGGTGGGAGCGTTATCATCAAGGCACCCAAGGCAAGTTGTTTGCCCTCGGCCTGCCGGAACGCCTGCTGGTGGCCTCGCATGCGCTGTGGTTTTACCTGGGCAAGCTGGTCTGGCCGGTTCGTTTGACCTTTAGTTATCCGCGCTGGAGCCTCCACCCCGCCGACCCGGCCGCGTGGGGCTGGCTGGCCGCCACGGTGGGGTTGGGGGTGACGTTGGTTTGGCTCCGGCGCCAGGCCGGGCGCGGTCCGGAAGTGGCGGCCTTGTTCTTTGCGCTGACCCTGGGGCCGCTGCTGGGTTTCATCATGCTGTACACGTTCATCTACTCCTTCGTGGCGGACCATTACCAATATGTCGCGTGCCTGGGGCCGCTGACCCTGGCGGCGGCAGGCATCTTCAAGGCGTTCGGACTTGGGGGCGGACGAACGCCGTGGCTCAAGCCGGCGGTTTGCGGATCGTTATTGCTGACGCTGGGGACGCTGACCTGGCGGCAATGCGGCATGTATGCGGGGCCGGAAACCCTCTGGGAGACGACGCTGCAACGCAATCCCGGCTCCTGGATGGCCCACGTCAAACTGGGGGAATTTCTGATGCAACAGGGCCGGGGGGACGAAGCCGTGGCCCAATGGAAACAGGCGATAAAGCTCAGGCCGGACGACGCTGTGGCGTACTACAACCTGGGCACGGCCGCCTCCCAATCGGGCCGGGTGGCGGAGGCCGTCGCGTATTACGAACAGGCGTTGGATTTGGACCCCGACCAAGTGGAGGCCGACAATAAACTGGCGTGGATTCTGGCCACCAGCCCCCTGCCGGTCCTGCGGAACGGCCCGCGGGCGGTGGCCCTGGCACAGCACGCCAATCAGCTTGCGCGCGGTCGGAATCTGGGAGTCCTTGGCACCTTGGCGGCCGCCCTGGCGGAAGCCGGACGTTTTCCCGAGGCGGTGGCCACTCTCCGGCAGGCCCTGCCGCTGGCCGCCGCCCGAAATGAAACGGCGCAGGTTGAAGACCTGCAAATGGAACTGAATTTTTATCAAACCAACGCCCTGTTCCGTGATCTAAGTTTGACCAACCACTCCATCCAAAACTGAATCCTCGCCGGGCATAAACGCCGGCGGAACCGCTCGAAATGGTTGGATAAAAGAGCAGCCTGAATTGGTTGGGATTGATCTCAACTTTTTTTCACTTTAAGCTTTGGGTGTGAAATTAAGCCGGGACGCCCCGAACAACGCGCCGATCGCCGGCCGTTTGCTCCGGCACGAGTCTGCTTCTCCACCGTCGGCCGGCGGGATGGCGGTGCTGGTGCCGCCGTCCCGGCTCATGGGCTGGCTGCTGGTGTTGATGACCACGGTGGCTTATCTGCCGGCGTTCCAAGCCGGGTTCATTTTTGACGACGATGTGCATGTGACCGGGAACCTGGCGTTGCGCAGCCTGAACGGGCTGGGGCAAATCTGGAGCCAGCCCTCCGCCACACCGCAGTATTACCCGCTGGTCCACACGTCGTTCTGGCTGGAATATCACCTGTGGGGGCTCAACCCAGCGGGTTACCATGTGATCAACGTGCTGTTGCACGCGCTGGCGGCGGTTCTGCTCTGGCGGGCACTGGTGCGTCTGCAAGTGCCCGGATCATGGCTGGCGGCGGGAATATTTGCGCTGCACCCGGTGGCGGTGGAATCCGTCGCGTGGGTGACGGAACGGAAGAATGTGTTGTCCGCCGTTTTCTATTTTGCGGCGGCACTGGTTTGGTGGCGTTGGGATGATCCCGTGATGCCTGATGAACGGGCGGGATCACAAGACGGGAAAGTCCGGCCGGCCAGGGGCTGGTATTTTTTGGCGCTGGCTTTGTTTCTGGCCGCGCTCCTGAGCAAAACGGTGACGTGTTCGCTGCCGGCGGCGCTGCTGCTGGTGAGTTGGTGGAAACGCGGACGCTTGGAGCTGCGTGAATTCGGCTCGCTGCTGCCTTTCTTCGTGGTTGGGGCGGGACTGGCCTTGGTGACCTCGCGTTTGGAGCACACCCAGGTGGGGGCTTCCGGGCCGGAATGGGCTTTCAACCTGCCCGACCGGTGTCTGATCGCCGGCCGGGCACTGTGTTTTTACGCGGGCAAACTATGCTGGCCCGCCCACCTGACGTACATCTATCCACGTTGGCAGGTCAATGCCGGCGTTTGGTGGCAATGGCTGTTTCCGACGGCGGTGCTGGCAGTGATGGGGTTGTTGTGGGGCCTGCGCCGACGCCTTGGCCGCGGGCCGCTCGTGGCGGTGCTGTTTTTCGCCGGGACACTGTTGCCCGCGCTGGGTTTCTCCAATATTTATTTCATGCGCTATTCGTTGGTGGCGGATCACTTTCAATATTTGGCCGGCACGGGCTTAATCGTGCTGGCGGCGGCCGGGCTGGCAAACGGGCGGCGGCCAGTCCCATCGCTGGGGGCACCGGGTCAATCCGCCTGGCCAAGCTGGAGAGCGGCGGCGGTCGTGGGCCTGTTGTTGACACTGGGAACCCTGACCTGGCGGCAATGCGGCATGTACGCGGGGCCGGAAACCCTCTGGGAGACGACGTTGCAACGCAATCCCGGCGCTTGGATGGCCCATGACAATCTGGGGGAATTTCTGATGCAACAGGGCCGGGAGGACGAAGCGGTCGCCCATTGGAAACAGGCAATAAAGGTTAAGCCGGACGATGCTGTGGCGTACTACAACCTGGGCATGGCCACCTCCCAATCGGGCCGGGTGGCGGAGGCCATTGCGTTTTACCAACAGGCGTTGGATTTGGACCCCAACCAAGTGGAGGCCGACAATAAACTGGCGTGGATTCTGGCCACCAGCCCCCTGCCGGCCCTGCGGAACGGCCCGCGGGCGGTGGCCCTGGCCCAACATGCCAATCAGCTTGCGCGCGGCCGCAATCCAGGGGTGCTCGGCACCCTGGCGGCCGCCCTGGCGGAAGCGGGACGTTTTCCCGAGGCGGTGGCCGCTCTCCGGCAGGCCCTGCCGCTGGCCGCCGCGCGCAATGAAACAGCGCAGGTTGAAGACCTGCAAATGGAACTCAATTTTTATCAAACCAACGCCCTGTTCCGCGATCTGAGCTTGACCAACAACTCCCTGACCCACTGAAAAGAACGCCGGCCATTGTGAATAACTTTTTTGACCATGCGTGATTTTCACGCATTATGCGTGAAAATTTCACGCAAAGCGTGGCGCCAGATCTGAAATTAACCTCAAATTAGGGAATTATGGGGGGTTTTGGGGCCGCCGGGCCGTTCGCTGATCTGGCATGCTGATTGCTTAGAAAATGATCAACAAACCGTTTGACAACTCGAGCCGATTCATTAAGATGCGCGGCTGTCACCGGAACCAAACAAAACAAAAAAGAACATTAACGGATATGAAAGATCATAAGAAACAAAAGAAAGCGTTCACGCTGATCGAACTGCTCGTCGTGATCGCCATTATCGCGATTTTGGCGGCCATGCTGCTGCCCGCGCTCGCGGCGGCCAAACGTAAGGCGCAGAAAATCAACTGTGTCAACAACCTCAAGGAAATAGGTATTGCCATCCGCATCTGGGAAGGCGACAACGGGGACAAATACCCCATGGCGGTTCCCGCCGCCCAAGGCGGGGCTTCCGATTACCTGCAACACTGCAATAATAACTCCATGAACTCACTGACGACTGATCTCACCCTGAGCCCGGGCCAAACGTTCATGGTCATGTCCAACGAGTTGTCCGCCCCCAAAATCTTGAATTGCCCGTCTGATGCCACCCCCGGGCGCAACACCGCCGTCAACTGGAGTTATTCGAGTGTGCTCGGCTTCGGTAGCTACAATGGCGTTGGCAACGTGCCTGCGCAGGCGAGCACCCGTAGTTCCATCAGTTATTTCGTCGGCGCTGACGCCACGGAAGCCGATCCCCAATCCATCGTTTCCGGGGATGGCAACATTGGCAGTTCTGCCGGCAACGCCTCCGCTGCCGCGACCGCTTATTGGGCCAGTGGTGCCACCACCACCAAGCAAATTGACTCCACCGCCTTCGCGGCCAGCCCCTATTGGGGTTGGACGGCGAACGACTTGCACCAGAAGACCGGCAACCTGCTCATTGCGGACGGCAGCGTGCAATCCATCACTTTATCCGGCCTGCACGGCCAGTTGTCCAATGCCACCAATTCCATACCCTATCCGGCGATTAATTTCCTCTTTTGATCGGATCTTGGCATCTTTTTAAAATCAAGGCACCCGCAAGGGTGCCTTTTTTTTGTCCCTTCCGGCCCGTCGTTGGCCGGCAAAAAAGGCTTGGAGCAGCCGCCGGCACTCGCCCTCGCGCACCTGGCCGGTGATGTCGCAATGATGGTTCAGGGTGGGAAATTGCAGCAAGTTCATGGCCCCGCCGGCGGCCCCGCCCTTGGGGTCGGCCGCTCCAAACACCACCCGGGCCAGGCGGGTGTGGACGGCCGCCCCGGCGCACATCGGGCAGGGCTCCTTGGTGACGTACAGGGTGCATTCCGTGAGCCGCCAGTCCCCCACCGCCTCCTGCGCCTGGGTGAGGGCCAGCATCTCCGCGTGGGCGGTGGCGTCCTTGAGCAATTCCACCTGGTTCCCGGCGCGGGCGATGATGCGACCGGCCCGGACAATCACGGCGCCCACGGGCACCTCCTCCGCCGTGCCGGCCCGGACGGCCTGGCGCAGGGCCTCGCCCATGAAATAATCGTCGCTCCGCAAATCAATGATCGGTTCATCCGGCATGGGCATAGTTTCATTTTGACTTGGGGTGGATGTCGAATGAAATCGGCGGACCAACGCCGGACGGGGCGCGGCACCGCCTTGCGGGGCCGCTTCATGGTGCGGATGGGTGTGAGCGGTTCGATTAGACTGTCTGGTGGCGGATCTTGAAGCGGTCCCGCATGGGCGGGACCGCGCTTCCGACCGGTGGGCCATCGGGGCGGCAACGGATGCGCCCGCCAGCCAGCTCATCCAAAAGGGTTGATATTCGGCGGCGAACCTTGAAAATCCCCCTGTGTCCGAACTGGTCAGCATCATCCGAACCGAAATCGCCGCCCAAGGGGTCATTCCCTTCGCCCGCTTCATGGAACTGGCGCTGTACCAGCCCGGGTTGGGGTATTATGAAACCGGCCGGAACGCCGTGGGCTTTCAAGGTGACTTCTACACCAGCGTCAGCACCGGCGAGCTCTTTGGTGAATTGCTGGCCTTCCGTTTTGCCCGCTGGCTGGAGAAAGTGCCGGTGGCCGCCGCCGGCCGGCAGTTGGTCGAGGCCGGCGCGCATGACGGCCGCCTGGCCCGGGACATCCTGACCTGGCTCCGCCAACAACGGCCCGAACTTTCGGTCACCCTTCAATATTGGATCCTCGAACCGTCGGCCCGGCGGCGGGCCTGGCAGCAGGAAACCCTGCGCGAATTCGGCGGACAGGTTCAGTGGTTTGACGACTGGCAGTCAATCACCGAACTTTACTTCCCCGCTGCCCGGGCGCGTCCGGAAACCGCCCCGGAGCGCCAGCCTCCGACCGGCTTTGGACCCACGCCAGGTTTAAGCCGGTCAGAGACCGGCAGTCCCGCCGGTTTGCCAACGGAGGCAGTGTCAAGTCGTCCCCCCTTTCTATCCGGCATCATCTTCTCCAACGAACTGCTGGACGCCTTCCCGGTACAGCGCTTCGGCTGGGATGCGGCCCGGCGTCACTGGTTTGAATGGGGTGTGGCAGTGGAAGGCGGCCAGTTCATCTGGGTGAAAATTCCGCCCTCTGCCGGTGGCTTGGAACCGGGGGTGTCCTGGCCTGAAGAACTGCTCAATGTGCTGCCCGATGGCTGCATTCTGGAGACCTGTCCCGCCGCCGGACAGTGGTGGCGGACGGCGGCGGAGGTGCTGGAGCAGGGCCGTTTGTTGACCCTCGACTATGGTTTCACCGCGGAGGAAATGATCAGCCCGGCCCGCACGCGGGGCACGTTGCGCGCCTATGCCCGCCATCAGGTCAGCGACGATTTGCTGATCAACCCCGGAGAACAGGATCTGACCGCCCATGTGAATTTTTCCACCCTCCAAACGGCCGGGGAAAACGTCGGACTGACCACGGAGGGTTATCTGACCCAGCCCCAATTCCTGACGGGCATCCTCGGCGAGGCCGTGAAGGACCACGCCTTTCGCGACTGGACCCCCGGCCGAACCCGGCAGTTTCAAACCCTCACCCACCCGCAACATCTGGGCCGGGCGTTCAAGGTCCTGATCCAGAAACGCGACGGCGAAGACCGCAAAATTCAAACTCCAAAGACGTAAGCTGCCTGGCAGGAATTGCGGCCGGGCGGCACCCACGAACGCCCCAAGAAAACGATCTTCCCTTGGTTTTACCTCAAATTACCTTTACTGGAGCTTCCGCAACTTGGATTTGGTTGGACTCAGCCGGACTGAACTTGACCGCTTCGGCCCGGCCTTTCGCGCCTTGTCCCGCCTTCCGGCCTTTCACCCCGGCACTCATCGTTTTCCCATGTCAAAGATCCAGCCGGATGGCCTCCCCCGCGCCAGTGCGTAGAAATACGCTGGCGGCCGCCCGGCCCCCAGCCGCTGCCGCCGGCCTGGAAAAAATAACGCCGAACCGCCCGACCGCCCCAAACTAACACAGGGATATAAATGCGGAACCGCGCAAAAAGATTACGCATCCGCCGCGCAAACGAGCAGAAATTGCGCACCCGCAGGCGTAAAACTCCTGATTGGCGTGGGATTTGAACTGGCATGGCCAATGCTTATTCAATACGCAAACCTTGGCCGATGCTTGTGCATCGGCCGGGGCATCCCAACTAAAACAAAGACATCATTCAAACCTAACCGGATAATTCCAATGAAAATAAAACAACTCGTATTGGCGTGCGGCACGGCCGTCGCGCTTCTTTACAGCACCGGAACTGTCATCGCCCAGAACGGCGGCGGCGGCCCTGGCGGCGGCGGTTTCGGCGGCATGCGCGGTGGCGTGTTGACCCAGGACCAAAATCAACAAATTCGCGATGCCGTGACGGCCGCGCCTGAACTGACGGCGTTGACCGCCAAACTCACGGCCGCGCAAAAGGATGCGATTGACGCGGCCTTGGCTGCCGACGCAACCGAAGCCTCGGTCAAAGCCAAGCTTCAAGCCGTGGCGGCCATCCAGACGGACATCGCGGTGTTGCGCTACACCAAAGCCGTGAAACCGGTGGTGGCTTCGATCACCGCTGATCAAAAGACCCAGATTGATGCCGCGCCGGGCATGGTTTATGGCCAGCTCTTCGGCGGCGGCGGCGGCTTTGGCGGTGGTCGTCGCGGCGGCGGCGGCGGCGGCTTT
>Ga0182012_10000413_pt1 | contig 48415 bp, 49 predicted proteins | sample 612S2SmetaG_FD_120486 | JGI IMG/M metagenome (GOLD analysis project Ga0182012, IMG submission 120486) | Permafrost microbial communities from Stordalen Mire, Sweden - 612S2S metaG | ecosystem: Environmental > Terrestrial > Soil > Wetlands > Permafrost | place: Sweden: Stordalen | collected... | reverse complement strand
CCGCGAGATAATTCCACCGGAACCGTTCACCCAGATACATCAAGGCAAAGCCGGTGAAAACCACCAGGGTGATGACTTCCTGATGATTTTGAGTTGAAACGCGGTGTAAACGGAGTTGCCCCAGCGATTGGCGGGCACTTGCAGGACGTATTCGAAAAAGGCGATGCCCCAACTGACGAGGATGACCAGCAACAGGGGTTTGCTCTTGAATTTCAAATGGCCGTACCAGGCCAGGGTCATGAAGACGTTGGAACAGGTCAGCAACACAATGGGCAGCCAGCGGGATTGAGTGAGGTCGGGCATAAATTGGCTTATTCGGGCGGTTCAGGATCGCCCATTGCCCGGCGCGCGCCATGGCGGACGTGCAGAACGTGAACTCGGTCAGAAGCAACCGTGAAGAGGATGCGGTATTTGTGGTGGCGGCGACCGTGGAATATTTCACGAATTTCCTCCCGAAAATACTTGTTCTCGGGTGCCAGGGGGCAACGTTCAGGAAACATCTCCAGTGAGCCAATGGTTTCGTAAATGCCATCAAACCAGAGGTCGGCGGCTTCCGGGTCATGTTCCGCCAACCAGAAATGCGCCTCAGCAATGTCTTCCGGGGCGGGAAGTTCAATGATGACACACCACCGCTTCATTTTTTGCGGCGCGGCAGGTTGTGTTTAACGCGAATTTCTTCCAAGGCCTGGCGAAACGGTTTGCCGGCGCCGGCGTTCATCGAATCAAGACCTCGCTGGATGCCACGGATGGCATCCAGAGTCTCCTCGTAAGCGGCCGCATTCTGAACGATCAGCTCGGCCTTGCCATTAACGGTCAGAACCTCCGGGCGGCCGGAGCTTTTGAGCCGGCGCAAATGAGCTTTGGTGTTGCGTTGAAAATCGGTCAGCGAGCGAATGTCCTCCAAGGCGATCATAGCATTGAATAAAATGTTTTATTCATGCTACCATGGCCCGAGTAAATGGCAAGCGGCATTTCAGCGTGCCCCGGCCCGAGCCGAGGCCGCAAGCTGCCGCAATCGCGCGGCACTGCCCGGACGGAAATCACCCAGCAACGCCTCATCCACCCAGGTTTGATGGTTTTTGGTCCGCGCCGCAGCCTCCACCGCAAAGCTCATTTCCAACCGGGCCAGAATCTCCCCGGCCAGGGTGCGGTGATTTTTTGCCGCGCTGGCCTCCAACTGGCGGAGGAGTTCCTGAGGCATTTCTTGAGTGGTGAGGGGCTGCATAAAAGCCGGATCAATTCAATACCGCAGTCGGGAGAAATTAAAGTTTTTCCGTGGGCGTGAACGGCAATCCCCGCTCGCCGTTAAACAGCTTCTTCAACCGGCGGTCGCTGGAACTGGTTTTGCGGCGGATGACGCCGGGGGCGACCAGCTTGCTGGTTTCGCGCCGGGTACGACGGCCTTTGAGCCAGTCTTCCCAACTGATCGAACCTTCAATCGGTATGCAGGGGACTTTGGGTTTTGAGTTCATCGGCAACTTCTCGTACCAGTTTCTCACACTCAGGAAGATTACGATATTCCGGGAGATAGGCAAGTCGCCGCAAGGCGTGACACGGGGCAAAAATGGCGTTTCCACCGTCCCTACAGGACGGAAACCCACCGGGCCGATGGTCCCGGCACTGGGTGCCGGGCTAATTTCCCGCGTCCCTCCGGGACCAAGCCGGCCGGTCACAGCCGCACCGGAATGTTCTTCCCCGCCAGAAATTGTTTCACGTCAGCGACGGTGTAAGTGCCGTAGTGGAAGATGCTGGCGGCCAGGACGGCGTCGGCGCGACCAGCAAGCAGGACTTCGGCCATGTGTTCCAGCGTGCCAGCGCCGCCGCTGGCCACCACGGGCACACCGACCGATTCACTGACGCGCCGGGTGATGACGAGGTCGAAGCCGGCCTTGGTGCCGTCGGCATCGATGCTGTTCAGCACGATTTCACCCGCGCCGAGGGCCACAGCGCGTTTGGCCCATTCCACGGCGTCCAAGCCGGTGTCCTTGCGGCCGCCGTGCGAAAAGACCCGCCACTGGTCCGGGGCAATTTTTTTGGCGTCAATGGAGACCACGATGCACTGGCTGCCAAATTTCTCCGCGCCCTGGCGGATGAGATCGGGATTGTTTATGGCGGAGGAGTTGATGCTGATTTTATCGGCACCGGCGCGGAGCATGGCGAACATGTCCTCGACAGACTTGATGCCGCCGCCCACGGTGAGGGGCATGAAGCACTGGTCGGCGGCGCGTTCGATGACCGACACCATGGTGGCGCGGCCGTGGGCGCTGGCGGTGATGTCGAAAAACACCATTTCATCGGCCCCTTGGTCGTTGTAGCGGAGCGCCAGTTCGACGGGGTCGCCGACATTGCGCAGTTCGCCCGCCTCGGCTTTGCCGAATTGCACGCCCCGCGTGACGTTGCCGTCATGCACATCCAGACACGGAATGACTCGTTTGGCCATCATTATGCGACCATTGAAAACCGGGCGGCGCGCCAAGGCAACTCATTCCTTGCCCCCCGGACGTAGAAACCGGGCAAACCGGCTCCGACGGGCGCGCCATATTATTTGGGGATTCCGCCCGCGATGGATTATGTTTCAGGCTGACGGGTGAAAAAATGATTTGAATCGCCAAGGGGTTTTTCGGTCTAATTAATTGAATTTTAATGGAAAGCAAACGTATGAAGTTACCAACAGTGAGTTTGATCGTGGCGGCCTCGGCGGTCGTCTGGACGGGGTGCGTGAACCCGGATGGCACGCAGAACAACACAGGGACCGGCGCTTTGATCGGCGGGGCATTTGGCGCGCTGGCCGGGGCCGCGCTGGGCGGACGGCATGGCGGCGAGGGCGCCTTGATTGGGGCGGCGGCGGGTGTGTTCACCGGGGCTTTGATCGGTAATGCCATGGACCAGGACCAGCGGGAGCGCTTGCAGGCGCAGGCGCCGGACACCTATGTGCGCGTGACCCAGCAACAGGCCCTGACGGTGGCGGATGTCAAAGCCCTGGCCAAAGCGGGCCTGAGCGATGACGTCATCATCGGCCAGATCAACACCACACACACGGGATTCCAATTGAGCGCGTCGGACATCATTGATTTGCGCAATGCCGGGGTGAGCGACAAAGTCATCAACTACATGGTGAACACGGCCAGTGACGCCTCGGCGGTGCCAAGCGGCACGACCACCACGGTGGTGGTGAATGACACCCCGCCGCCACCGCCGGCGGAAGTCATAACGGTCGCGCCCGGGCCGGATTATATCTGGGTCGGCGGCTCCTGGGTGTGGAATGGCCGCTGGGTGTGGGTGGGCGGCCACTGGGCCTATCCGCCGCATCCCCATGTGGTCTGGGTGCCGGGCTATTGGGTCCGGGGTCCGCATGGGTGGTATCGGACGGAGGGGTATTGGCGGTAACGCCCTGAACGCTTTTCGCGCGTTACGCCCATGGACCGCAGGGATTAAATGGCCCTGCGGGAAAAGACTACGTCCGCCCTCACCGCGGCCCGCTCCCCATGGAGAGGGAGAATTGCGCGATCCTGCGGGAGTATGAGGCGGAATGGGGTTTTCCCACAATCAAGGCTTGGTTGCAAGACTTGGCAACCCCATCCCCAAATGATAGATTGAATTTATGGAAGTCACGTTGACGGCAGAATTGGAAACGCTGGTGAGGCAGAAAGTGCGCAGCGGGCGTTACGCGGACGAAAGCGACGTGATGCGCGATGCCTTGCGCGCACTAGAATTGCGCGATGAATATGTATCGCCCGCGCTGGAGGCGGAGTTGCTGGCCGGGGTGCGCAGTCCGCACCGTTCTTATGGCAAATCCACTCTTAATCGAATTCGCCGGTCCGTCCGTGCGGGCAAATGAGCCTGCGCGTCAGCATTTCCCTCCGCGCCGAGGCGGACCTCACACGCCAATATCGCTGGTATTATAAAAAGGCGGGGCTGGCTGTGGCGGAGCGATTTCTGGCAGCTTTTGATGCCTCAGTAGCCAGATTGGCGGGACAGCCAGGACTGGGGCGACTGCGAAAATTTCGGGAACCGGAACTGGCAGGCATCCGGTCGTTTCCGGTCGGCGGGCGATTTGCTATTCACATCATTTGGCATCGTAACGAAAGCGGTGAGTTGAGAATCGAGCGGGTGGTGCATGGTGCGCGCGATCTGCCCAGCCGACTGCTCGGACCACCGGAAGACTGATAATTCCCTAAACTTCAAACTTCAATCATTAGGGAAGCGGACAGATGACTGCCAAAAAAAGCAAGCGCGGAAGGATTGGAAAATTGAGGTTTGAGTTCAAATGGGGAAGGATGAGGGGATAACCTGTACCTGTCCCGGAAGGATAATGGGTCAGTAGCTCATCCGGTCCACTTTCACCTTGCCGCGGAAGATCCAGTAGATGCTGACCGTGTAGGCCAGCACAATGGGAATGCCAATGACGGCGATGACCAGCATGATGCCCAGGGTTTTGGGTGAGGAGGCCGAGTTATAGATATCAAGACTATGCTCCGGGGCGGGCTGGCTGTAGACGAGGTTGGGGAACTGATTCAGGCCGAAGAGCAGCATCAGGGTGATGATGGCGCCGCAGGAGGAGAGGAAGGCGAGCCAGTCGCGACGATGGTGAAATTCGCGCGGGATGTTGGCGATGGCCAGCATGTTCGCCAGGGCGATACTGAAGAGCCAGGGGTTTTCGCGGACGCGCGCGGCAATGTGCGGAACGTAAAGCAGCGTGGCCATGGTGGTGGTGACCGCGCAGATGACAAAGGCGATGATGCAATTCATGGCCCAGCGGCGCATTTTCACATGCAGGTGGCCCTCGGTTTTCATCGCGCCATAAATGGCCCCGTGCATCATGAACAGGACCACGGTGGTGATGCCGATCAGCAAGGGATAAGGTTTTAACAAGCCCAGGAAGGTGCCGGCGAATTCCCCGCGCTCATCAATGGGAATGCCCCAGGCGAGGTTGCCCAGCGCCACCCCGATGAGCAGGCTGGACAGCACGCTGCCCGCCGCGAAGCTGATGTCCCATGTTTGCCGCCACCAGTACATGGGTTGCTTGCTGCGAAACTCAATCGCCACGGCCCGGAAAATCAGCGAGGCCAGCAGCAGCATGAAGGCGAGGTAAAAACCGGAGAACACGGTGGCATAAACATTGGGGAAGGCGGCGAACAAGGCCCCGCCGCCGGTGACCAGCCAGACTTCGTTGCCATCCCAAACCGGCCCGATGGAATTGAGCATCACCCGGCGCTCGGCGTCGTCGTTGGTGAACATATGGAGCGCGCCGATACCCAAATCGAAACCATCCAGCATGGCGTACCCCGTGAATAAGATCCCCACGAGGGCGAACCAGATGGTATTGAGATCCAGATGAAGGAAGTTCATGGCGTGAGATGGTCGTGGGTGGGCAGGGCCAGTTTGCCCGAGGGAATGAGGTCCTCGTCGTGCGGGCCGTGCTGGATTTTGTCATTCAGGAGATAGAGGAAAACGCTGAAGAGCAGGAAATAGATGAAGGTGAACAGGATGAGCGAGGCCAGCACCACATTGGCCTGCACCACGGCGGAGAGGCCGGCGGGGGTGCGCATGAGGCCGTACACCAACCAGGGCTGGCGGCCCACTTCGGCGGCGAACCAGCCGAATTGATTGGCGATTTGCGGTCCCAGCACAGAGAACACCAGAACCCACAACAGCCAGCGGGTCTGGTCCAGCGTTCCGCGCCACCAATACCAGCAGCCCAACACCGCAATGAGAATGGTGGCCATGCCGGCGGCCACCATGCCGTGAAAGAAGAAAAACGAGGCGGAGACCGGCGGGCGATCCCCGGGTTTAAAGGCATCCAGGCCGGTGACCGGGGTGTGAAAATCATTGTGGTCGAGAAAGCTCAAGCCGCCGGGCAGGAGGAGGCCGCGGGCGGTTTCATTTTTTTCATCCACCCAGCCGAGGATCACGAGCGGGGTGTTGGAAACGGTTTGATACAGGCCTTCAAACGCCGCCAATTTGGCCGGCTGATTGCGGCCCACACCCTGCGCGCTGATATGACCGGTGACGAGTTGCAAAAACGAGGCGACCAGGGCCACCACCAGGGCCACCCGCAGGGAGGCATGGGCGAACTCCCGGTGGCGTTTTTTGAGCAAATACCAGGCGCTGACGCTGATGGCCAGAAACGCCCCGGCCTGCCACGCGCCGCAAATCGTGTGCGAGAGGCGCTCCAGCATGGAGGGATTGAACACCAGTTGCCAAAAATCCGTGATTTCGGCGCGGGCGTGCAGACCTTCGCCCACAATATGATACCCGGCGGGCGTCTGCATCCAGGAATTGGCCACCACGATCCAGACCGCGCTAAAGTGCGCGCCCAAGGCCACCATGCAGGTGGCGAAAAAATGCATTTTCCGGCCCACCCGGTCCCAACCAAACAGCAGCAGGGCGAGAAAACCCGATTCGAGGAAAAAAGCAAAAATACCCTCCGCCGCCAGGGCACTGCCAAACACGTCCCCCACGAACCGCGAATACGTGGCCCAGTTGGTGCCAAATTCAAACTCCATGACAATGCCGGTGGCCACGCCAATGGCAAAGGTCAGGGCAAAAACCTTCGTCCAGAAGCGGGCGAGTTGATGGTAAATCGGCTGGTGGGTCTTCAACCACAGGCCTTCCATGATGACAAGCAGCACCCCCAGCCCGATGCTGAGGGGGGGATAGATGTAATGGAAGGCAATGGTTCCGCCAAACTGAATTCGCGATAACGTCAAAACATCCATGGCAATCAATGTGTCATTTCAAGCAAAACTTATCAAGTAAACTTTGCAGGTATGACGGCGACTTATGTGAGCCATTTAAAAATAATTCAGAATTTTGGAACCTTTCGCCGGCTGGCGGCTCTTACTTGGCACAATCGTAAAAACCATGAAATCAAATCCAACCTGCGGCGGGCGGAAGGGCCGGTCGTTTGACGGCGTTGGGATGGCATGTTAGGTTGGGATTGAAATTTTCTGGACCCGGAGATTGCCATACCCATCAAGTCATTCCCGTATGCCCCGCTGGCGCCCGAAAGCGGCAAACGGGGAAGGACGGGGTTTACTTTGCTGGAACTGCTGACGGTGGTGGCCATCATCGGGGTGGTGGCCGGACTCCTGCTGCCGGCTTTGTCCCGGGCGCGCGAACGGGCGCGCGCCATCGGCTGCCTGAACAATACCAAACAGTTGCTGCTGGCCTGGCAGATTTACGCGGGAGAGAATGGGGAACGGTTGGCGTATAATCTGGGCATGGCGGGCTCCTCCCTGCGGACCGACCTGAATTGGGTTAATAATGTGATGACGTGGGATTTAAGCCCCGACAACACCAACCTCGCCACCCTCACCGAGGCCAGCCTCGGTCCCATGGTCGGTGGCAACACAGCGGTTTACCATTGCCCGTCGGATCACGCGCTCAGTTCGATCCAGCGGTCGGCCGGCTGGTCGGCGCGCATCCGGAGTTACTCGATGAACGCCATGGTGGGCGATGCCGGGGCGTTCAGCACGAATGGTTTCAATGTCAATAATCCGGGGTACACGCAATTTTTCAAACTCACCCAGATACCCCGGCCCACGGACATTTTCGTGTTTCTGGACGAGCATCCCGACAGCATTAACGACGGATACTTTCTGAACCAGGCGCCGCAATACGGAAGTGGGGCCGGGAATGGGTATGGGAATGGCTATGGAGCGCCGGTGCTGCCGGCGGAATGGCAGCACCTGCCGGCCTCGTACCACAACCGCGGCACGGCCTTCTCTTTTGCGGACGGTCACAGTGAACTGCATCGCTGGAGCCAGGCTGGCACGGTGATTTCACCGGTGCCGGACGCCGCCAGCCCCCCCATTTGGATTCCCGCCAGCCCGGCGGCGGGGTTGACGGATTTCGACTGGGTTTTGGCGCACATGAGTGTGGTCAACAACTAGAACTAGAGGTACTTCTGGAGGATGGCGGGATCACCCTGCACGCCGAGGAAATAGACCTGGTTACCCTGCGCCCACGTGGCGGTCGTGAGCCGGTTGACGGCCAGAACCCGGGGCGGCCCACCGGGCGCGGGCGGGTTGTTCAGCGCGGCGCGGTCCACGACAAAGAGCCACAAGTCGCTGGCCTGGCCCGGCGGCAGATGGCGGCCGGTGCGAAAACAAATCATGGATACTTTGGTGTTCTGCCAGCCTTCAACGGCACAACCGATGACTTCGGCGGTTTGCAGGCCCGCAGGCAGGACGTAATTCACCGGCGCGTGCTGTTGCGCCAGGAAAGTGCGGATGGGGCCGGGATTATTGGTCGTCAGGTCCATGGCATAACCGCGCAGAGCGATGCCAGCCATGCGATGCTGGTAAATCTCCAGTGTGGCATCGCCGGGCGGGCGCGGCCACCAGAGCGCGGCCAGGCAACCCAGAAGCACAATCGCGGCAGCGGCGGCCAGCACCCGGCGCGGCGGCCAGGGAATAATCCGCCCCGGGGCCACGGTTTCGGCGAGGATCTGTTCTTTCAAGCCGGCGGGCACGGGAATTTGTCGAAATTGACCGCGCACGCGTGATTGGCGGGCGGTCTGTTCGGCGAGCCAGCAGGCGAGTTCCGGAGTTTGCCTGGCCAGCGCCAACGCCTCGGCGATTTGCGGATCCTCCGCATCCGCCGTGCCGGGCCGGTATAATCGCAAAATAGATTGGGCGTCGTTAAGGTTCACAAAGTGGCAGTTTCAGAAGGTGGTCCGGCGGGTTCATCCACCAGCAGGTCGTGCAGGCGGCCCAAGCCGCGGGCGAGCCGGGATTTAACCGTGCCCAGGGGGATTTCGAGGATTTCGGCAATTTCATTATAGGAATGATCCTGCAAATAGAAGAGCGCCACGGGAGCCTGGTAAATGTCCTCCAGGCGGGCCAGGGTGGCCAGCAGGCGCGCCGTGTCGTGACCGCGGCCGCCAGTCGGGGCGACCACCGGGAGTTCCGGGGCGGCCGATTCCAATTCCACCTGAGGGAAGCGAGTTTGCTTGCGCCGGAGTCCAAGAAACTCGCGGTGCAGGGTGGTGAAGAGCCAGGTTTTCACTTTGGAGATGTCGCGCAACTGGTGGCCTTTGGCGGCCCAGATGCAAAAGGTTTGCTGCGTCAGATCGCAGGCATCGGCCTCGTCGCGGGCCAGGCTGAACGCGAAGCGATAAAGCGGCTCGTAATACTCGGCCACCAAATGTTCAAATTCCACGCCAGCCATAGTGCGACATTAATACTGGGAGGCACCGGCGAGTCAAATGTTCCAGGAATTCGCCCCGGACACGGGTGATGGCTCGACTTTGGGAGTTTCCTTGGTACATTGGCCGGGTGAGTTTTGTTGCTGAATTGAATTCCCTGCCGCTGGGAGCCCTGGTCAAACGTTCCCAGGGAACCACGCTGGCCGCCGCCCGGGAAAGTTTGTCGAACGAACGCCGGTCCCTGGTGGATTTTGCGCAATTGATCTCGCCCGCAGCGGGCGCGCTGCTCGAGGACATGGGCCGGCGGTCCCATGCCCTGACCCAAAAGCGGTTTGGCAAGGTGATCCGGATGTTTGCGCCGCTGTATCTCTCCAACGAATGCGTCAACAACTGCAAGTATTGCGGTTTTTCCCGCGACAACCCGATTCTCCGGGTGACGCTCTCCATGGACGAGGTGCGGCGGGAGGCGGCGGAACTAATGCGGCAGGGGTTCCGCAACGTGCTGCTGGTGGCGGGAGAACATCCCAAGTTTGTGTCCAATGGTTATCTGGCCGAGTGCGTGGCGGCGGTGCGGGAATCGGCGCCGAGTGTGTCGCTGGAAGTGGGCCCCATGGCAACCGAGGAATACCGGTCGCTGGTGACGGCCGGGGCGGATGGGCTGGTGGTTTACCAGGAAACCTATGACCGGACGGTGTACGACGCGATGCATACGTCGGGACCGAAGAAGGATTTCAATCTGCGGGTGGAGACGCCGGAGCGGGCGTATGCGGCGGGCTTCCGCCGACTGGGACTCGGGGCGTTATACGGGCTGGCAGACTGGCGTTATGAGGCGCTGTGCGTGGCGGCGCACGCGGATTATTTGCTGCGCCATTGCTGGAAGGCGCAGGTGACGATTTCGCTGCCACGGCTGCGTCCGTGCGCGGGGGAATTCCAGCCGCTCACGCACATGACCGACCGGGAACTGGTGCAATTACTGTGCGCGTTCCGGCTGATGTTTCCGGATGTGGGTCTGGTGCTCTCAACGCGGGAGTCGTCCAAACTGCGGGACGGGTTATTTCCGCTGGGCGTGACACTCATCAGCGCGGGGAGCCATACCGAGCCGGGCGGGTACACCGGCGCGGGCCGGGAGAGTCTGCACCAGACGGTGCGCGGCCGGATTGTGGAACGCGGGGCGAGTGAATGGGCCGGACCGGCGGCGGACGGGGTGAATGCCACGGGCCAGTTTCAAATTGCGGATGAACGGTCCCCGGAACAAGTGGCGGAATTCCTGCGCCAGATCGGCTACGAGCCGGTGTGGAAGGATTGGGACGCGGCCTTGATGGCCTGAATTATGTTAATCACCGCCAATGGCCGGCCCATCGAGGCTGCCCTGCCCTGCACGATTGAGACCTTCCTCATCGCGCAAGGTCTGCCGCCGCGCAGTGTGGTGGTGGAGCACAATGGCGAGGCGGTGGCGCCCTCGGAATTTCCCGAGCGCCGGTTGCAAGCCAATGACCGGCTGGAAATTGTGAAGATTGTCGCCGGGGGCTGAGCTTCCGGCGCGGGATGTTAATCAAACCATGAAGTGGCGATTTGAGTGGGTTTACCGGCTGGGACTGGCCCTGTTGTTCGTCCTGGCCTTCTGGGCGGTTTGGGCCCAGGCCCAGGAACCAGTGCGCGCCAACCCGCCCGCCGTGGTGGCGGGGCACACTAACTGGGTGGACCAGCTATGGCTGCGCTGGGTTTCCCCGTCCAGCCCCAACGGCGAGGCCGGCACCAACAATTTTTCAGGCACGCTCTCCTTCGGACTCGACCGGGTGGATTTTTTGCGCGACACCATGTTCCTGGAGCAGCCGCTGTGGAAATACGCGGCCTCGCTCATTTTTATCATCCTGGCCTATTACGTGGCCAAGTTGATTGATTTGCTGGTCAATGTCTGGCTCAAGCGTTTTACGGTAAAAACCAAGACGGACAAGGACGACCTGATTCTGGATTTGCTGCACGGCCCGGTGAAGCTGGTGGCGCTGGTGATTTTCCTGCACATCGGGCTGAGCCTGTTTGACTGGCCGGACCACGCGCAACTGCTGCTCTCACGCGGGATGATCGTGATAGTGGCCTACTCGGTGACGTACCTCGGTTTGAAGCTCGTGGATTTGCTGCTGGGGTTGTGGCAGGAGCAGATTGTGGCGCCCCAGGACCGGATTTTCGCCACGCAGCTCATTCCGCTGGTCAGCAAGGTGTCCAAGACCGGACTGGTCATCGCGGCGGTGTTGCTCACGGCGGACAACCTGGACATTCGCATCACCAGCGCGCTGGCGGGCTTGTCGGTGGGCGGGCTGGCGCTGGGCCTGGCGGCGCAGGACACGGTGGCAAATTTGTTTGGCGCGGTGGCGATCTTCATGGACAAGCCGTTTTACCTTGGCGACCGCATCCGGGTGGAGACGGTGGATGGCACAGTGGAGAGCATTGGGTTGCGCAGCACCCGGGTGCGCAGCCTGGAGGGGCATCATGTGACGATCCCCAACAAGCTGATGGGGAATGCGATCATCACCAACATCACGCGGCGGCCGACCATCAAAACGGAAATCAATCTGGGTCTGACCTACGACACGCCGGCACCCCGGGTGGCGCGGGCGGTGGCACTGCTGGAGGAAATCTTTCGAGCGCATCCACGCACGGCCGACCTGACGATTAGTTTCAACAAGTTCGGGGACTCGGCGTTGAACCTCCTGCTGCTGCACGACTGGACCGGAACGGACCAAAAGGCGTACTTTGCGGATATGCAGGCGTTGAACCTGCAAATCAAGGAACGGTTTGACGCCGAGAAAATTGAGTTTGCCTATCCCACCCGGACGGTGTTTGTGAAACCGGCCGGACCGGCGCTGGAGTTACCGGCGGCAAGGGCTTGAAAATTTATGTTTGAAACCACACATGGATTCCTGGCCGCCGGCTCGGCTTTGGGACTGGACCGCGAGGGATTCTGGACGGTGATCGGCTGGCTGGCCAACGCGACTTTTTCCTCCCGCTTTATCGTCCAATGGTACGCCACGGAAAAACGCAAACAAGTGACGGTGCCGGTGCTGTTTTGGTGGCTGAGCCTGACCGGCTCGCTGCTGTTTCTGGCCTATGCCATTTTCTATGATCGTCACAACGTGATCATCTTTGCGTATGCGTTTTCCTGGATCCCCTACATCCGCAACCTGGTGATCCACCGCCGGCACGCGCTGGCGCAAACCGTCTGCGGGCAATGCGGGGAACGCAATGGTCCCAAGGCAAATTTCTGCCCACAGTGCGGCACCCGTTTGCCGGGCATCCCGGCCTGATTATTTCCGGGCGGCCGACGGCGGCGGCGGAACGAGCCCGTTCTTGATCATGACCTGTTGCTCAAAGTCAGGATGGGTCTGGCCAAAGGCGCCGAGCTGGTTCAGGAAGTCGGACATCTGCTTGCGATTGTCATTCACCGCGTTGATGACCTGCTGATTGGCGTCAATGTCCTTGTGCAGGACACTGGCCTGACGGTACAGGTAGCCGGTGAGCGTGCCGCTGATGACCACCAGAGCCAGCAGATTGGAGAAGGACTGGCGCTCGATCAGCGCGATTTTTTCTTTCAGCAGGGACACAGACGGATCAGGCGATTCATTGGTAGCCATAAAATTATTTAGCGGCGGGTTTGGCCTGGATGGTTTGCAGAATCCGGGTCAGCTCCGGGGTGGGATTCTTCTGATTATATTCGTTAACTTGATTGGCCAGCATTTGCATGCGGGCGAGCATGTTGTTGTCCTGCGAGGCCACCGGGGCGATCAACCGGAGCTCCCGGGTGCGCGTGAACGTGGAGATGGCAAAGAAAACTCCGCAGACGGCCAGCACCAAGAGCAGGACGTTCAAACAAGTGGTTGTCATATCAGATTTCATACTTAAGGCCTCAATTTAAACGAGGAATGGCGGTTGTCCAATTGATTTTTCAAGGGAATGGCCTGCCCCAATGGGGCAAAGGCCGCGTTTATTTGAGCAATTCCTCGGCAATTTGGACGGCGTTCAGGGCGGCGCCTTTGAGCAACTGGTCCCCGCTCACCCAAAAGCAAAGACCGTTGTCCAGGGCGCAGTCCAGCCGGACGCGGCCGACCTCGCAATTGTATTTTTCCGAGGTGAACAGCGGCATCGGATACTTCTTGTTTTCCGGCTCGTCCACCAGATCCAGCCCGGGAGCTTTCAGAAAAACGGCCCGGGCGGCGGCCACGGTCACGGGCTTTTCAAATTCCGCGCTCACGGCCACGGAATGCGAGCGGTAAACCGGCACGCGCACGCAGGTCACGCTGGCGCGAAACGCCGGGTGATGCATGATCTTGCGGCCTTCGTTTTCCATTTTCATCTCCTCCTTCGTGTAGCCGGAGGGCAAAAAGGAGTCCACATGCGGCAGCACATTGAAGGCGATTTGGTGCGGATAAACTTCCTTCGTCACCGGCTGGCCATGAACGACCTGGCCGACCTGGCGTTCCAGCTCCTCGATGGCCTTGGCCCCGGTGCCGGAAACGGCCTGATAACTCGAGGCAAACACGCGCTTCACCCCGAAGGCCTGATGCAGCGGGTACAGGGCCATGAGCGTGATGGCGGTGGTGCAATTGGGATTGGCAATGATGCCCGAGTGCCATTTTACATCGGCGGCATTAATCTCCGGCACCACCAGCGGCACCTTGTCGTCCTGGCGGAAGGCGCTGGAATTATCCACGACCACGCAACCCGCTTTGGCGGCGAGGGGGGCGAAGGCGCGGGATATATCCCCGCCCGCGCTGAAGAGGGCGATGTCCACGCCCGCGAACGAATCTTTGGTCAGTTCCTGAATGGTGATGTCGGCACCGCGAAACTTCAAGGTTTTGCCCGCGGAACGGGCGGAGGCGAGCAGAGTGAGCCGGCCCAACGGAAAATTGCGCTTTTCCAGCGTCTTGATCATTTCGATACCCACGGCGCCCGTCGCGCCGACCACCGCCACATGAGGATGTTGGTTCATAAAGGGGAGGAATATTACCAAAAATTCGGGCTCCGTCAATCATCGCCGCGCGGATGACACCGCTTTTTCTTTGCAATTCTGATTGACCGGCATCGCGGGGTGTGAGGAAATGATAGCCTAAAATTTCTGATGCCGAAAACTGCTGTGAGAAATGGAAACGGCCCGCGCGCGGGCACGACAAAATACGACGCGCACCACAAGGTGCTCTCGCAAACGTACGGGGCGTTTGCCGACTTGCGGCGCGAACTTTCTGATTCCAAGGCCACGGTCAGCGAGCGGGAAGACTTGTTAAAAAGCTTTGCCACCTGCCCGGATTCCCAGCGTTCCTGGCTCCTCCTGGAGGATTATTTTGAAAAAATCCTGCTGTCCCGGAAGGATTTTCCCGACACCAACTGGTGGCCGCGTTTGCTGAATGCCAGCGGCCGGACCCGGCTGGAGGAACTCGCCTTTTTGTTTTTGCGCGCGAAACGCCCGGTGCCGCCGGAATTGCAGGCCTACGCCTGTATTGAGCGCTTTGCCCAGGCCGAGGAGGCCGAGCAGGAGGAAAATCTCGTCCGCGAGCTCGAACACTGGCTCGCCCCGCCCACCCTGCCCCTGCTGGAAACCCCGCGCGCCAATCTCCGCGTGGTCTGCCAGCCCCAGCCTGATCCCGATGAACCGTCGCGCCACCGCCTGGGCGTGCGGTTTTTGCTCTCGCGCCCGCGCACCGGGGAAAAACTCCGCACGTTGCGCGAGTTGATTGACCTGGTGGTCCGGGCCACGCACGAGCAGGAATTGTTTCCCCCGGGCGACTGGGAGTTCATCCAGTGGCTGGCGGACACCCACCGTCATCGGCAGGACGGGGCGGAGGCGCTGGTGTTGACGGACGCGGAATTGCTGCTGTGGCTGGCGCGCTGGGGGCATACCCGGCGGCTGGAGACGGGCGCGGACGGCCAGGCCCTGCAATTTACCGGCCAGGTGGTCAGCCTCACGCCGCATTTGGAAACCGTGGGCCCGGAACTGAATTTCACCCACCAAATCGTTCTGCCCGGCGGCGGGCTGCAACTGGTCGCGGAGGTGAAATTCTTCAATGAACAGCCGCCGCTGGCCCTGGTGAGTGGCAATTTTTATCTGCTCCGCAACGCCCCGCCGGCCCGGGTGCTCAAATACCTGGCGGGCAAACCCTCCGTGCCGGTCCGCCGGCTCAGCCACCGGTTGCTGCTGCATTTGCGCAAAACGCAGTCGAACCACGGCATGAATTGGGAATCGCTCTGCGTCGCGCACACCGCCGCGCCCCAGTTTGTGTTTGAGCTGCTGGATGACACCGTGCGCCTGCGATTGCTGGCCCGCAGCAGTCGCGATGCGAGTGTCTGGTTCTGGAACGGCTTTGAATGGGTGGCCAACGACGGGAAAAAACGGCCCGGGGACAAACCGGAAATCCTGGACGATCCCCGCCTGGAACCCGCCACCCAATGGCTGCGCCGGCTCGACTGGTTCACCCCGGAGCCCGGCTTGTGGATCGGCGACGCGAACGAAAACTTTCTCGGCGCCCTCGCCACCGCTTGGGACCTGCGGCCGGTGGAAGCGGAATTTCTGGGCAACCCGGCCTTTCACCGGCTCTTCCTCCAGCCCCGGCAGATTCGCCCGCGCCTGGTGGTCAAGGGCAGCGGCATTGACTGGCTCTCGGTTTCGGCCGAGTGGGAGGCGGAGGGACTCAAACTCTCGAAAGCCGACCTCGAACGGCTCGCGGCGGCGACCAGCCGGTTTGTCAAACTGCCGAACTCCGGCTGGGTGGAACTGGACACCGAGGCCGTGCAGGGCGCGCATGAGGCCATGGCCGACATGGGCGTGGACGGGCTGATTGCCGTGCCGCAACGGGTGGGGCTGGAGCATGTGGCCCATCTGGACGAGGACCAATTTGGCCGGTTTGTGGATTCGCCCGAGGCACAGGCGCTCCGGGAGCGCGTGGCGGAGTTCAAGGGCGTGCCCGCCACGGAGTTGCCGGTCTCGCTCCAGGCCGAGTTGCGACCGTATCAGAAGGATGGCTTCGATTTCCTCGCGCACCTCGTACACATCCATCTCGGCGGTATTCTGGCGGACGACATGGGCCTGGGCAAAACCCTCCAGACGCTCACCTGGCTGGCCTGGTTGAAAGATCGCAATGAAAAGAATCACAAGCCCTCGCTGGTGATCTGCCCCGCCTCGGTCCTGCACAACTGGCGGCGCGAGGCGGAGAAGTTCACGCCCGGCTTGAAGGTGCTCGTGCTGGAAAGCGGCGCGGCGCGGCACAACCTGCGCAAACAAATTCCCCAGCACGATTTGATCGTGACCAACTACGCGCTGTTGCGGCGGGATTTGGAGGAGTTGCAGAAGTTTGCCTTCCGCGCGGTGATTCTGGACGAGGCGCAGTTCATCAAAAATCCGGGCGCGCAGGTCACCCAGTCCGTGAAACAGCTCAAATGCGAGCACAAGCTGGCACTGACCGGCACACCGCTGGAAAACCGGCTGCTGGATTTGTGGAGCATTGTGGATTTCATCCAGCCCACCTATCTCGGCAACCAGGAACAGTTTCTCGAAACGTACGAGCCGCGCGGCGAAAACGCGGAGGCGGCCCAGCGGATCGCCCGCCGGCGGCTCTCGGCGCGGTTGCGTCCCCTGCTCCTGCGCCGCTTGAAAAAGCATGTGGCCAAGGACCTGCCCGACCGCATCGAGGAGCGCCGGGATTGTCCGCTGGGCGACGAGCAGCGGAAGCTGTACCTGGCCGAGCTGCGCCGCAGTCGCGACCAGATCATGCACGCGGTCGCCGAGCAAGGCCTCAACAAAAGCAAAATGCATGTGCTCGCCGCGCTCACCCGCCTGCGCCAGGTCTGCTGCCATCCCTCGCTCGTGGGCAGCGACACCGCCTCCGGCAAGACCGACACCCTCTTCGAACTGCTGGATCCCCTTATTGCCGACGGCCAAAAAGTGCTCGTCTTCAGCCAGTTCGTGCAGATGCTCCAAATCCTCGAGAAGGAATGCAAGCTGCGCAACATCCACACCCACATGCTCACCGGCCAGACCAAGGACCGGCAGCAGGTGGTCAATGCCTTCCAGCAGGACACCGGTGCCGGCGTGTTTCTGCTGAGCCTGCGCGCGGCCGGCACCGGCCTGAACCTCACGAACGCCAGTTATGTGGTGCTCTACGATCCGTGGTGGAACCCGGCCGTGGAAGCGCAGGCCATTGACCGTTCCCACCGCATCGGTCAGACCCAAACCGTGAATGCGTACCGCCTGATCGCCCCCGGCACGGTGGAGGAAAAAATCTGGGAATTGCAACAAAGCAAGGCGCAAACCATCGCCGATGTGCTGGGCGAGGAAGGCTTCGCGCGAAGTTTGACAGCGACGGATCTGGAATATTTGTTTGCGGAGGATTGAGCGCTTATGAATCTGGCCGGCCATCGCGACTGCCCGGGCTAAAACTTCCTCGGGCGAGATGTTATAGAACAGAGCCAGGACTTCCGGCTGTGGCCGGTTTGGGGCCGGTCACAAAGGTGTGCTTGAAATGGAGCGGACACACAAATAGGAACGCCTTGCCAAAATTTGGATCACTGTTCGTTTCTGACGAGATAATCATTCATATTGCAAAACTTCTTGAAAAATGCTATATATTATGCGCAATAAGCGCATAATATGTATCATTGTGAATAGAATTCTGACCAAAGAATCCATGGAGCGCAGTTTCAAACTGCTGGCAGCCCTGCTGGAGCTAAAGCAGGCCAAACCGGTGCGCTTGGTGATCTGCGGTGGCGCGGCTTTAATTGCCACCGGCCTCCGCTCCCGCACCACCAATGATGCCGATGTGGTGGCACTCATGAATGAAGCGGGCGAATTGATCAACCCGGAACCGCTGCCACCGGTGCTGCTGGAAACCGCCGCCCAGGTGGCACGCGATCTGGGGTTGAACGAGAACTGGCTAAATAATGGACCCAGCCGGGACGAAGGGGGCTTGTTTCAAATGGGATTGCCAGCCGGGTTTGGCAATCGCCTGACCGAACAGGTTTATGGGCCACGGCTGCGGGCCTATTTTATCGGACGACTGGATCAAATTCACTTCAAACTTTACGCCGCCGCAGACCAGCGGGATGACACGCATATTGCCGATCTGCGGGCGTTAAAACCCACCGACGACGAACTGCGGGCAGCCGCGCGCTGGGCGATGACCCATGACGTGTCGGAAGGCTTCCGCTGGATGCTCCAAGAACTCCTCCAAGAAATGGGCTATGAATCCGTCGCTAAAAACATTTAAAGCGGAATACCAAAATCTGCTGGTGAATTTTCTCTGGCGGCAATGGTCCGCCCTGGGAGTGGCCGGGCAGTCCGGAGGCGAGGATGTCTGGATCATTGATCCCGAGGCGTTGCTGTTGCTCACCTGCACGCTGGGTCGTTGCGAGCCGCGACTGTTTGATGAAGTGCTCGACTGGTTGCAGGAGAACGGCCGGTTCATAAACGTCAACCGCCTGAAACGACTGCTTGCCCGGGAGAATTTTGCCGGTGAAAGGGTGCTGGCAGCCGTCGCCAGCGTACTGGCCAAAGGCACGGAAGCCACGAAATGGAAACTGCTCGCCGACTCGGTCGAGCCATTGCCGCCGGAAGCCGCCTTTTTTCTGGCGGCGGATGGCGGGCCCCAGCCGATGGCGGGCGAGGCGGAGCCGCAATTTGCGCGTTACGGGTTTAAGCGCGGGCCATTGCGCCTGCGCGGATATTCGCAACCCTTCCGCGCCACGAAACCCGCCAACCTGGCCCTGCAACTGCGGGCTTTGCTCGGCATTAATGTCCGTTGCGAAATCGTGCTTTACCTGCTTACCCACGAGGCGGCGCACCCGGCGGAAATTGCCCGCGAGACCGGCTTCTTTGTGCGGGCGATTCAGGGCACTCTGGTGGATATGAGCCAGTCGGGTGTGGTCGGCTTGCGGGCCCGGGGCCGGGAGAAACATTACTGGCTGAAGCCGGAACCCTGGGCCGCGCTGCTGAATCGCCCCCCGGTTTTCCCCCGCTGGGTGACCTGGCCCCCACTGTTCGCCGCTCTGGAGCGCATCTGGCTAAAGCTAAGTGATCCCCGGCTAGAGACCCTGGACCCGCTCCTGCAATCCTCCGAACTCCGCCAGCTCATGACGGAAGTCCGCCCCGCCCTGGAGCGGGCGCGCTTCGACAAACGTCTGGCCGACCCGCGCCATTATTTGGGCGAAAAATACCTGCCCGTATTCCTCGCCGATATTCTCCAATTACTCACGTAAAATATCGGCGCGCACAGGCTGTTTTGCAGGCAGGCAAGCGGAAAAAAGACCGGGTTATTGCGGATGTGCTGGGCGAGGAAGTCTTCGCCCGGAGTTTGACGGCCACGGATCTGGAGTATTTGTTTGCGGAGGATTGAGCGCCTCAATCAACACCCGATTCTCATTCAAGGCGCCCTGCCGGGGATATGCTCCGATCTGCCCGGCTTCGCGGATGGACAGCAACCATACCGACAATCCGGTGTCGTAAAAATTCACTCGCACCGTGCTCAACGTGCTAATTGAGAATTCAATTCGCCATTAGCCAGATGCTTCCTTCGTCAGTCCTCGTTCACCCAATGGGACGGGCTTTCAGCCCTTTGTGCCGAACGCGATGGTTATCCTGGGGCGGGTGCCCCTGGTTGGTATAAGCTCGCGCCGATGGCGCTCGCGGAGCCAACGGGACTTAATCATCATTCACGATTTTTACGGCCCATTCGGGATAGGGGGCTTGCGTGCCTTTCACCGACCGCCAGAGGATGCGGTTGAGGAGGTCCTCGGGGCATTGATCCTCCTGTTTGAAATTCAAGCGCGCGGAAACTTGCGCGTCCCGGCGCAGCACGGGATCGGTGATGGCCTCGGCGCGGGGATTCATTTGGTCCAGGGGCACCTGGTTGGGGACGGCGGTGTAAGGAGTGAAATCCGGGGTGTTGATGAAACAGTCAAACATCGGGGTGGCCGTGACGTCCATCTGGTTCATGGGCGGCAGGCCGAGGATGAGTTCCTTGGTCCGCAGCAGGCTGGTCTGGTTGTACTGGGTGCGGACGACGGTGTGGCGTTTGGTATAAGGACTGATCACATAGGAGGTGGTGCGGTAGCCGCTGACATGGTCCCAGCCGTTCTGGGGATCGTCCTCCACGCCGAGGGCGCAGGTGTGCAGGCCGGTGAGGATTTCCGTCTGGTTGGTGGTGGCCAAGTCAATGCTGGATACCGAGCCTTCGCTGGCGATGGCGCGTTCATCCACGCGCACCAGGGTGCCGTGGCCGGCGGTGGCGGTGCGGCTGTCCGGAGCGGGACGGCGTCCGCCCCAGTTGCTGACCCACACTTTGCCGCCGGCGAGAGCCACGCCAAAGGGCGCGACGCCCACGTCCCACGACCGCAGGATTTCGCCGGTGGCGGTGTCCATTTCAGCCAGGCGGTTGGAGAGATTTAACGCGACGTAGAGTTTGCGGCCATCCGGGGAGATGGCGAGGCCGGCGGGGATTTCCGCCTCGCGCGCGGGCAGATGCACGAGCGGGAGCGGGAAGGTGGTGGCGGCGGTGACGGTGCCATCCGCCGCGACGTTGAACTCTTTCACCGTGCCGGTGACATCAGACACATAAATCCGGGTGCCATCGGGCGAAAAAATGAGGCCGGTGTAACTAATCTGCGTTTTGTCGTCGGGGTCAAGGATGGGAGCCGGTCCGAGCGTGGTTTTCGGCGCGGGCGCGGCGGGGAAGGTCACGCGCTGGGTAACCAGCCCGGTGGCGGGGTTGATGACCATCAACTCATGGGTGAAGCCGGCGGTCACCAGCAATTTGCCATTAGGGCTGAGGGCCACCGCCTCGGGGCGCATCCCGGGGAGTTCGAGCTGGGTGCCGGCCGGGGTGAGCCGCTGGTTGACGGGGGTGACGATGCCATTGGTGCCGCGGCCCACGGGTTCGGCGGTGGCGGCAAAATCCTGGGCGGACACCGAAGGAGCCAACCCGGACCAGAGGTTAGCGACCAGGGCCAGCAGGGCGAATTGAATATCGGCATTCCTTCTCATGGTTATTAAAATGTATAAAAACCGGTCTGGAGGGCAAGTCACGTTATGGTGAAATGCGGGATGCAGGGCCGCCGGCGCGAAAATTTCTTAACCTTGATTTACCTTGATTCACCTTTAAACGCCTTGATTTACCTTGAGTGGACCTTCAGTGGACCTTCAGTGGAATTAGCCCGCTTCCGGGGGCCGGGCCGGAGGGGTTGCTGTTTTCATGGAGCGTAACAGATTTTCGGCCTCGGCGACTCCGGCGGCCTGGGAAGTGAAGTCGAGGGACGCGAACAGGTTGTCAATTTCGCCAGCCTGCATCTGGCGAACCCAGGGGGCGTTTTCCTGGATGACTTCATCTTGATCCTGCTCGGCGAGCCGTTCCCGGGCGCGACGCTCCATTTCGATTTTGAGCCGGCCGGTAAGATAATCCTCACGCCGCTGGAATTTCAACGTTTGAAGAAATTCCTGGAGGCGCTGGCAGCGTTCGGCGGGATCGCTCAAACCCACCAATACCTCGCGGGCGGCGACGGCGAAATCGGCGGTGAGCACCCGGGACAAGCGCTGATTGAGAACCGTCTCGCGTTCAATGGACCCGGCTTCAAGCTCGTCGTCCTCCTCGGCCAGGTCGCGGACGATGGCGCGGCGTTCCTGCTGTTTCTGCCAATGCTCATACCCGCCGTTGCGCCAGTTGGAGAGATTTTGTTCATTGACCGGCCCGCCATCAAACCGCGCGGCGAGCAGAGTTTTCACCGCCGGCAACGCATTCAACCAAGGCAGCAGGCTGGCAGCGGTTTCGCCGTCTTGCAGGCGTTGGTTTAATTGCTCGCGGATGGCGAATGGCAGGCGCCCGATTTTGCCGTTATGGGTGCGCATAGATTATTCCTGGGGGCGGAGGAGTTGGGTGAGGGTCGCCTCGACGGCGGTTGAAAGACAGGTTTGGAAGGTTTGCGGGTTCGTGACTTGCGGGTCACGGGCGATGGCTTGAAAGGCAGGTTCGGAACACTGAGAATAATCCAGGGCATCGGTGGCCAGAACCAACGGGACGATGACTTCGCGGGTCCAGGTGGTGACGGTGGAGCGGGTCAAATCCGGCAATTGGCGCGCCTGGCGCAAGGGGGCGAGGACGGACTCTCCGGGCGGGGGTTCAGGCCAGCGCCACCAGAGGTGAAGCAGCATTTTCCGCTCGGTTTCGACCGAGGGGAAGGCGGCATCGCCCAATTCGGCGCGCATCGCCGCCAGCCGGTCCAGAAGCGGGAGGAGGTATTTGACCATCGGAGACTCGGGGTCAAACGTTACGTTGGGCCGGGTATCCAGCGGGGAAGCCGCGCCGAGGTTGAGGCGATTCAGCCGTTCGAGCACGCGCGGGGATGGCTGGTCATGGCGGTAGGCGAGCAGAGGCCAGGCGGGGAGGCATTCCGCAGCCGGGCGGAGATGGGCAGGGTAGGCGGCTTCCAAGCAACCGAGGGTGGCCACGCGGGCAAAGACGTCGCGGGCGAATTCATCCGGCAGGCTGCCGGGAGCGAGGGAACCGTCCGGTTCGCGGTCCTCGGCGGCAGGTTCCGTGGCTTGGCGGAGGAGGCTGCCCATCATCTGGCCTCCCTCATCGAACAGCCAGCCATGAAACATCTGGCTCAGCAACTCGGTGGAGGTGGTGGCGGCGGCGCGATGTTTTACAAAGCCAGTTAGTTCCCCAACGATGGCCGCCAGCGCCTGGTCAAGACTGGCGAGCACACGACGGTCAGCCGCCGATTTGGCGGGGTCGGGGCCGGACAGGCGGGCTTCGCAGGCAGCAGCGACCGACTGCATCTGGCACAGGACGGCGCGGATGGGCTGGGCAAGCTCGGCGGTGAGGGTGGGACCGGGGAGTTTGGCGAGGGCCCGGCAGTAGGTGAGGGATTTGGGGCCGGGCAGGGCCTTGAATTCCTGGTCCCGGCCAGTTTGGCGGGCGGTGATGGCGAGGTGGAGGTGGGCGCGGAACTGCCGGAGGGCAATGTCGCGCTGTCTGGCTTCCCCGGTGAGGGGCGTTTGAGGTTCAGCCGGATGATTATTTTCAAGTTTCATCACGTGCCAGCCTGACAGGGGACCCTGGACAACGGCTGTCCATGTGAATAACTTTTTGAAAATAGTTTTAAGTGGCTGGAGGGGATTTGTTTAGCCACAGATTGAACACGGATTTGCACGGATTTGGCGGGGAAAAACGCCAAATTTCAAGCTCCAACCTCCAGAGAATGAGTAAATTCCAATCATCAAACTTCAAAGACTGCGAAGGCGCAAAGGGACGCAAAAATGGATTGCGGTTTAAATCAGACGCTTGCAATCCATTGGAATGAAGGCGTATGGTGCCGGGGTGAGCGTCGGATAAATCATGAATGCTGTGGAAAAAATCAAGGCAGCAGGGCTTGACCCGGATAAACGGGTGGAGTTGTTCCGTTGGTGGGTGGAATCTTCCGAGTTCAAGCAAGGCCAACTGGCTTCACTGAAACGGGAAATTGCCCATGGCATTGACGATTTGGAAAATGGCCGCAGCCAGACTTATGACGCCAACAATGCGGTGCAACTGGCGGAAGAAGTTGGCCACTATGGGCGGCAACGGCTGAATTTCAACACGAGTAAGCCAGGCCTCAGGTTGCAATGCAAAACCATGCACTAACAGAAGACGGATTGAGGCTGTCTTTAATTTAAATGGAATATTATGAGTTGGCGTTTCAGGCAATCGTTCAAAATAATTCCCGGACTTAAATTAAACCTTTCGAAATCCGGGCTGAGTGCCAGCGTTGGTGGTGCTCCGTTCACGGTAAATCTTGGCCCGCGAGGATTGTATGGAACTGCTTCAATTCCTGGAACTGGCATCTCATTTAGGCAGCACCTATCTGGCCAAGCCCATTCTGATTCTCCCGCCAACGAATTTTCTGCGCCACATATGCCGAGTGCGGAATACCCTGACAACCGTTCTCCAAGCAGTGGAACTGGCTATGAATTCGGCCTTCCACCGGCACGAGAAATTCGGAGTGCAAGCACAGAGCTCCTGACAAGCCAAAGCCTCCAGGAACTCAAAAACTTAATAAAATCAGCGTACGAAGAACACGAGCAAATTACTATTGAGCTTTCCAAGGCCGTGCAGGAAGATACTCGCGCATCAGGACGATACCCATCTTGGGAAAATGGTTTCTTGTTCAAAAAAATTTTCAAAAATGCTTTTGAAGTCAGAAAAATTCAGGCACAGATTGCCAATGCCAGAAAATGTGAGTTGCAAGAACAATTGCGCCTCACAAAGATTTCAACTCAAGTCGAACTAGAAAAAGAACAGGCCGAGCCTTTCTTTAGGATGCGGGACGATTTTGCTGCGCTTGCTGAATGTATTGCAATTTGGGATGTGAAAAGCGAGCGCGCAACTGATAGGGTTAGGGAACGCACAATCGCAAACACCACCATTAGCCGCGAAAAGGTGAATTTTTCTCTTGGATTTTGTGATTTGATTCAATGGAATCAGGAAGTCCCTCATTTCAAGAATTTGAACGGAGGAGGTATCTTTCTTTATCCAGGTTTTATTTTATATCGCTCAGCCAAAACAGCATTTTCAGTGATTGATTTTCATGACGTTAACCTGACAGCCACTCCAGTCAGATTCCAAGAAACTGATGGCGTTCCTGGTGATTCTGAAGTTGTTGGCCAGTCTTGGGCTAAAGCTAATAAGGACGGAAGTCCTGATCGGCGATTTGCAGACAACCACCAAATTCCAATCGCACGATACGGTGAGCTATGCCTTAAAAGCGACACGGGCTTGTGGGAAAAATTTCAATTCTCCAACCCGGATAAACTAGATCGCTTTGCCAAATCATGGAAAGCTTTTGTGGCTTCTTTTAACCATAACATTTCACTGGTATTTACCAAAGAACAACCCGAATCACCTGCGAACGAAGAAGGTCCATCGAAATTACCAACAAAGGTCGGATCAGAAATAAATTTTGAATGCAATATTTGTTCCCAGCCCATAGAAGTTAACGCTGATGCAATCGGCCAAGAATTTAACTGTCCTGGTTGCGGGGCAAAGCTTTTGGTACCTGCACCCTCAGAAACATGAAGCCACTAAGAGGGTGGAACGGGCCTTCAGCCCTTGGTCCGATTTTGGCACGTTTCCCAGGCCGATGGCCTGGGCTGGTATGGGGCCGGGCCGTTGGCCCTTCGGGATTGAAAAACTATCATGCCACGGAGGGGTCCAGGCGGCGGTCGGGGACGAGGTAGTTGCGGACGTAGTCGGCCACGGCGTTTTCCAGGGACGTGACGGGGGCGGTGTAGCCGGTGGCGCGCAGGCGGGTGAGGTTCGCCTCGGTGAAGTACTGGTACTTGTCCCGGATGGTTTCGGGCATTTCGATGAAGCGGATGTCGGGCTTTTTCTCGAGCGCGGCGAAGACGGCGCTGGCGAGGTCAATCCAGGTCCGCGCGCCGCCGCTGCCGATATTATACAGGCCGGCGGCGGAGGGGGTGGCGGCGAGGTGCAGGGTCATGGCCACGGCGTCCTTGACGTAGAGGAAATCGCGCTTTTGCTCGCCATCGCGGTAATCGGGCCGGTAGCTCTTGAACAAGCGGATGAGGCCCTCGTTCTGCACCTGCGCGGTGGAGCGGTGCACCAGGGACCGCATGTCGCCCTTGTGATCCTCGTTGGGCCCGAAGACGTTGAAGTATTTGAGGCCCACAATTTGGGGCAGGAAACCGGCGTGCCGGGCGTGGACATCGAAGAGGTGCTTCGAGTAGCCGTACATGTTCAGGGGCCGCAGGGTGGCGAGCTTGGTGTCGTCATCGGCCATACCGGCGGAGCCGTTGCCATAGGTGGCGGCGGAGGAGGCGTAAACGAAGCGCGCGCCATTGGCGAGGCTCCAATGGGCGAGTTCTTTGGTGAACTCGTAGTTGTTGCGAATGAGGTAGCTGGCGTCCAGCTCGGTGGTGGCGGAGCAGGCGCCGAGGTGGAGGACGAGGTCGAACCGGCCGAGCTTGCCGGCGGACAACCGGCCCGGCAAGGTTTCGGCCTCGACATAATCGGCAAACCGCAGCGGCACGAGGTTGCGCCATTTCTCGTTCGTGCCGAGAAGGTCGCACACGACGATGTTGTCGCACCCCCTCCGGTTCAGCGCCCAGACGAGGGCGCTCCCGATGAAGCCCGCGCCCCCGGTGACGAGGACACGGGTGTCGGAAAAGTCGTTAAAGTTCATTTTTAACAGTGAGTATCAATCATTCATGCATGGGCAAGCTGCCACAAGCCGGTCACGAGAAAACTTTGGAAATCGCTGATTTGCTCGCGCAACCGTTCATTTGTCAGCATATCCGGCCGGGGATCAACATAATAAACGCCGTCCAACTTGTTCAAGGCAACCGTGTAACCAAGGAAATGGTTGGTCTTGAACGTGGAATTAATGCCAAAAATGCTTTCGCCCCGCTTGGCCCGCTGGACATCGTGGAGGAACACGGCTATCACCGGAATGTCGCGGCCAAGCAATTTTGAAAGCAGGAACTTATCGAGGAAAATTTTATCTATGCGATCCTTGCTGGTGGTTTTAACCGAGCCAACCACTTCGGAGGGGTGAAGGTGCTTGGTTTCGGAGGCAATAATTGCTTTATTGCGGGAGAAAACCAAATCCAGTTCGTACGACATTTCACGGTCGTTAAATCCCGGTATCGGAATGTTAATGACGCGTGGTTCGCACGTCACGCCAAGTTCTTTGATGACGAGCTTCACCAATGATTCAAAAAGCTGGCCGATGCGTTTGCGCGATTGGTTCTCGTTTTCAAAGGAATCCCCGATGCAACCGACCGACTGTTGCAGAGTGTAAACCACCTGGTTGATTTCTTTGGAAGCCAAATATTCGCGATGGCGTTTACTGTCGGTGACGGCCAGCTTGAGCTTTTTTAAATCACCCAAAAAATCCACGAATCTTTCAAAAGCACGGCCGAACTTCTCACTAGATTCGATGAAGAGATGCGCATTGAGCGGGCGGGTGATTTTGTTCCGATGAACCTTCCCGAACTGGAAAAAAATGTAATTTTCGTGGGAGGGGGAAATAATGCGCGTTGGACGATCATTTTCAATCAAGGCCAAAAAGGCGGAACAATACTTCCCAAAGTCGGGCAATTGCTTAAATCCAGATTTATCCGCCAGGCTTTCCTGAAGGTCGCCTATGGTTGGAATTTTCATCGAATGGATTTTCTCCGAGCGGCATTTTGTTCGTCGTAGCGCAGCCACTTTTCAATGGGCCAATCTTCCACCAATTCAAGTCGGTCCGCCGCCCACTGGCAGTATTCCAGACTGGAATCACATCCTTTCCAGCGCCGCTTTAATTGCTCGGCCACCACCGCCGTTGTGCCGGAACCCAGAAAGGGGTCAACAATGAGGTCGCCGGGGTTGGAGGAGGCGAGCACAATTTTGCGCAGCAATTCCTCCGGCTTTTGCGTGGGATGCGGCGTTTTTTCGTGCATGCCATTGCAAGTGGTCGGAATCTCGATCACATCTTTCGGCTTGGCGCCGCGCGGATGCGGATGCCAGACACGATCCTTTTCCACCCCTTTGCCGTATTGACTGGTTTCAGCCTGCGGATGCGCAGGGTATTTCAGGGTGTGCTCGCCATAAGGAATCCGCACATCGTCAACATTGAAGATGAACTGGCGGCCCTTGCGAAAATGCAGAATGCTTTCGTGCGAACGCCCCCAATCATCCCCCAAATTAGCCTTGTTTTTGTAATGCCAGACGAGCCAGCGGCAACCTTTGAAAAATCGCGCCGCCGGCAGGCGGAGGTCGGCCAGGATTTCCGAAAAGCCGCAAACATAAAGAGTACCATCCGCCTTCAACACGCGCGCGGATTGCTCAATCCAACTCACCGACCATTCAACATATTTTTGCTGCGATTCAAAGGTGTCCCATTCCGCCTTGTTGATATTATAAGGAGGATCAGCAAAAACCACATCCACCGAGCCGGTCTCCAAGCCGCGCAGCCAGGCAATGGAATCGCCCAGCCAGACCTCCCCGTGAGGATGAGTATAAAACCGGCGTGGCAAACCATTGGCCGCGAAATCCGCAACCACCAGGCGCTCGCCCCGGGGTTTTTGGAGGCCGAAAAATTCCGGCGCCTCCACATTCCGCACGAACTGGCTGGCAGAAGGCTCTTTCAACTCCATCGCGCCGGTAGTGCGCGGGTGATCAGCCGCCGGGTTTTTTGCACGCGGCTTTGGCTTAAGCGAAGATTTCAAGTTGGCACTCATCACCTTGCGGTCAAGCAATCACACATTGGTGCGAGAAGGGTCATGCCAGTGAACCATTTACCAGCCCAGGACGTGGGCGAAGATGAGCGGGGCCACGATGGTGGCGTCGGACTCGATAATGTACTTGGGCGTTTTCACGCCGAGCTTGCCCCAGGTGATTTTCTCATTGGGCACGGCGCCGGAATAGCTGCCGTAGCTGGTGGTGGAATCGCTGATCTGGCAGAAGTAGCCCCACAGCGGAACGTTGGTGCGCAAGAGATCCTGGTGCAGCATGGGCACAACGCAAATCGGGAAATCACCGGAGATGCCGCCACCGATCTGGAACATGCCAATGGTGCTCTTCTTCGTCGCGGTGCGGGTGTAGAATTCCGCGAGCCAGGTCATGTACTCGATCCCGGTGCGGACGGTGTGGACGTTTTTGATATCGCCCCGAATCACGGCGGCGGCGTACATGTTGCCGAGGGTGGCGTCTTCCCAGCCGGGGACGACGATGGGCAGGTTCTTCTTCGCGGCGGCGAGCATCCAGGAGTCCTTGGGATCAATCTGGTAATATTTCTCGTATTCGCCGCTGAGCAGGACTTGATAGAAGAATTCGTGGGGGAAATAGCGCTCGCCCTTTTTATCGGCGGCGGTCCAGACCTTGAGCATGGCTTTTTCCATGCGGCGCATGGCCTCGCCCTCGGGGATGCAGGTGTCGGTGACGCGATTCATGTGGCGTTCCAGCAGCTTCTCCTCGTCCTCGGCCGTCAACATGCGGTAATGCGGCACGCGCTCGTAGAAATCGTGGGCAACGAGGTTGAAGACGTCCTCCTCGAGGTTCGCGCCGGTGCAGGTAATGAGATGGACCTTGTCCTGGCGGATCATTTCGGCAAGCGAGAGGCCAAGTTCCGCGGTACTCATGGCGCCGCCGAGGGTGATCATCATGCGGCCGCCCTTGTCGAGATGGGCGACATAGCCTTTGGCGGCGTCCACCAGCGAGGCGGCGTTAAAATGCCGGTAATGGTGCTGGATGAATTGCGAGACGGGCCCGCCGACAACTGTGCTCTGCTTTTGTTTTTTTGCCATAAATCGGTTTGATAAAAATATCTCCCCCACAATACGGATGTTCCGGCCAATGCCAATCCAAAATTGAATTTCAAATTCATCATTTGCCAGCAGCGGGCAAACTTTTTAAGCTCCCGCGCAACGTTATGCCGTCACCGAAAACCACGCCCGCGATCATCCCCGCTGAAGCGGGCTATGCCATGCCCGCCGAATGGGAGCCGCACGCCGCCACCTGGCTGGGCTGGCCGCACAACCGCTCGGACTGGCCGGGCAAGTTTGAGGTGATCCCGTGGATTTACGGGGAGATGATCCGCAAGATTTCCGCCGGGGAAAAGGTGCGCTTGATTGTCCGTCACGCCAAGGATGAGGCGCATGCCCGCCGCGTGCTGAAGCCTGTGGGCGTGGATTTGCGGAAGATCCAATTTGTGACGCATCCGACGAATCGCGGGTGGACGCGGGACACCGGACCCATTTTTGTTAAAAAGGATCCCAAGTCCCATGCCTCAAGTCCAAGGTCGGACACCGCCATTGTGCATTTTCATTTTAATGGGTGGGCGAAGTATGACAACTGGCGCAAGGATGCGAAAGTGCCGGAAACCGCGGCACGGTTGCTGGGCAAGCGGCTGATTCACGCGGAGTGCAATGGCAGGCCGTTTGTGATCGAGGGCGGCGGCATGGAGTTAAACGGCCAAGGCACCCTGCTCTCCACCGAGGAGTGTTATCTGGACCCGAAGATTCAGGTGCGCAATCCGGGCCTGGGGCGGGCGGAGATTGAGTCCACGCTAAAACAGTATCTCGGCGTCACCAACATCTTCTGGCTGGCGAAGGGGCCGAAGGGCGATGACACGCACGGGCACATTGACGACATCTGCCGGTTCGTGAACGCGAAGACGCTGGTGCTGGTGAAGGAAAACAATGCCCAGGACGAGAATTACCGTCCACTGGCGGAAAACTGGGAGCGCATCGGGGATTTGCGGCTGGAGGATGGGGCGAAGCCGGAGGTGGTGGCGCTGCCCATGCCGTCGCCGTTGTATTTTGACGGCGTCCGGCTGCCGGCGAGCTATGCGAATTTTTACATTTGCAACGCGGCGGTGATCGTGCCGACGTTTAATGATCCCAACGACCGGGTGGCGCTGGGCATTTTGGGCGAGCTCTTCAAGGACCGTCCGGTGGTGGGCATCCACGCGCTGGATTTGGTGTGGGGGTTTGGGTCGCTGCATTGCTTGACGCAGCAGCAGCCATTTTAATAAAGGTCTGGAGGCGAGGGGCATGGGGCGGGAGGCGAAAAAAGGCACCCCTTGAGAAATTGCCGCACTTGGGTTAGTGTGCCCCACGTCACGCCGAATTCCCGGAGGGACGATTTTTTGACTAAATTATGAAACGCACGGCATCCGCAGTCTGGCAGGGTGGTTTGAAAGACGGCAAAGGCAGCATTTCCACCGAGAGCGGGGTGCTCAAGGAAACGCAGTATTCCTTTGGCACCCGGTTTGAAAACGGGGTGGGGACGAATCCCGAGGAATTGATTGCCGCCGCGCACGCTGGCTGTTTTTCCATGGCCTTCGCGGCGGAACTGGGCCGGGCTGGCATAACGCCGGTCGCCATCCATACCACGGCGGCGATCACGCTGGAGAAGACCGATGCGGGCTTTACCGTCACGGAATCGCATTTGACGATGAATGCCGACATTCCCGGCGCGGATGAGGCGCGGGTGCGCGACATTGCCGCCGCCGCCAAAGCGGGCTGCCCCATTTCGCGCCTGCTGAACGCCAAAGTCACCCTGGACGCCACCTTCGAAGTTTGAGCCAGTTTAAGTTTAACCACAATGCCCCCCATCAACACTTATAACAGCGGCACGGTCGTGCCCAAAAAGGCCCTCACCTTTAACAAAGTTTTCCGCTGGGAACCGGCGGATTTTAAATCCCCGTCACCGGAATCGGTGGCGGTGACTGGCTCGTTCAGCGACTGGCAGGCCATTCCGTTGGAAAAAGGCCCGTCCGGACGGGTCTGGCAGCTCCTGCTGAACAACCTGCCGGGCAATTGCACGCATCGTTACATGCTGCTGGTGGATGGCCAGCCCGCCAAGGACCCAAATGCGGACGGCCTGGCCATTCCCGAGACGGAGCAGGAGAAGGCCTGGGCGCTGGCAACGCCGCGCGGTCCGCGGTTGTTCATGCTGTTCAGCCAGACGAAGTGAGCGCGAAGCGAAAGCTCCAAGCACCAACCTCCAAGCTCCAAGAAAATATGAATGCCAGGAGGCGGGTGGCTTGAGCGGCAAAGGCTGGCAACGGAAACCAAGTTGGCCACCGGGACTGTCTGGCCGCCGCCGGGTAAAACTGCTGGACAGCCGTCTTTTTCTTTTGAGTTGAGGCGGGTTCATGATACAAGGTTTGCCCGTGGAGCAACCCATTCCAGTAATGTCTCCGGCCCCGGGCGAACGATTGGTCCGTTTCGTGGGGGATACGGTGTGTTTTCGATTGACGGACGGACGGAAACCGAACAGCCGCCAAGGCTGGCAGGCGCGGTTGCGCACCAACCTCGGTCGTGCGGCGGTGGTCCGCCAGGAAATCATTGCCGCGCACGCGGGCGGCGCGCAAGCCGCCGGGGCTTCCTGGCAGGATCTGCCGATGACGCCGACGGCGGACGGCTGGGAACTAGTGCTCCCGCTGGGGGAAACGGGATTCTTCAAGTCCAAGGCCTATCTGCTGGATCCCCAAGGCTGGCAGCACTGGCCGGCCGGCGATGACGTGGGGATCGGTGTACACCCGGATTTTTCCCGCACGGCCAACACCATTTACTGCGCCTTCACCCGGCTCTTTGGCGAGAGCAAGTCCCTGGCCACCACCCGGGATGACGCGCTGGACGCCCAGCTCAAGTCGCTGGAGGCCCAAGGCTACGCCACCCTGCCCCCCTCGGGCAAGTTGCGCGATCTCACTCGGCAACTGCCGCACATCGTCCAGCGGCTGGGTTGCCGGATCATTCACCTGCTGCCGATTCATCCCACGCCCACAACGTATGCGCGTTTTGGGCGGCTTGGCAGTCCGTATGCGGCGCTGGATCTAACGGCGATTGATCCGGCACTGGTGGAATTTGACAAACGCACGACCGGGGTGGACCAGTTCATGGAATTGACCCATGCGGCTCATGCGCTGGGGGCGCGGGTGTTCATTGATATTGTCATCAATCACACCGGCTGGGGTTCGGTGCTGCAGGAGACGCATCCAGAGTTTTTCCTCAAGCTGGGCAACGGCGAATTCGCGAGTCCCGGCGCGTGGGGCACGGTGTGGGAGGATTTGGTGGAGCTGGAGCAGCACAGCGTGGCGCTATGGGACATTATTGCCGAGGCGCTGCTGGTCTGCTGCCGGCGCGGGGTGGACGGGTTCCGGTGCGATGCCGGCTATAAAATTCCGGTGCCCGCCTGGCAGTATATCATCGCCCGGGTGCAGAGCGAGTTTCCCGAGGCGATTTTCCTGCTGGAAGGCCTGGGCGGCGCGTGGTCCGCGACGGAAGCCCTGCTTACCGAGGGCGGTATGCAATGGGCTTACTCGGAGTTGTTCCAGAATTATTCCGGCTCCGAGGTGGCGCATTATCTGGATTACGCCAACCGCCAGAGCGAGCGGGTGGGAGCGTATGTTCACTATAGCGAAACGCATGACAACAGCCGGCTGGCGGAGCGCGGCCGGGCGTGGTCGCTCCTGCGCAACCGCTTGTGCGGCCTCACCAGTCCTGGCGGTGGTTTCGGGTTCACGTGCGGCGTGGAATGGCTGGCGGCGGAAAAAATCCGGGTCCACGGCAACACGGGCCTCAACTGGGACAGCCCGGACAACATCGTCGCGGAGCTGGCCCAGCTCAATCAACTGCTCAGCCAGCATCCGGCGTTTTTCGACGGCGCGCAACTGACACGCCTCAGCCCGGTGGATTCTACAATATACGCTTTACTGCGCACTTCCGCCGAGGGCCTGGACCAGGTGCTGGTGCTGGCGAACACCGACGCCAGCCAGGGGCATTCGCTGGCGCTGCCCGTGACGGGGGCCGGGGGCAAACTGGAGGATTTTAATTTCGATTTACTCGGCCACGCGCTGCCGCCCCTGACGCGTGACGGCGGCAACCTGGTGTTCCAACTGGCGCCGGGGGCGTGCCTTTGCCTGGCCACCGGCCCCAACCCGGCGGGGCTCAACGGGGAGCGTTACCGGCGGAGCCGAGGCCAGGCGGCGTGGGCCATTACCGCCTTGCAACAAGTGCTGCCGGTGGAGGCGATTGACGGCCGCGACTGGCGCTGGCTGGCTGGCCAGGTGGAGCGCAGTCCCGAGGATTTCCTGGCCGCCGCCAGCCACCTGGCGGGCGCGGGCGGCAAGGGCGCGCTGCCCGCCGCGCTCACGGCGGCGGAACAACATCAGATTTTTCCCCGCGTCATCAACTGGATGGTACTGGACGCCGGGCGGGTCACGCCCGTTCCCCCGGGTCACTGGTTGTTGCTGGAGGAAGCCAGCCCTTTCCGCGCGCGACTGGAGAATGGCGAGCAGTGGCAGCATGTGCAATCCATCGCCGCCGGCAACCGTCACATTGCCGTGTTCGGGCCGCGAACCAGCGGGGGTGACGCCACGCTGGTACTGCAACGCCAGGATTTGGCCGCGCAACCGGTGTCGGCCGCCATCCGCTTTCTGACGCCGGAACCGGTTCAGCCGGCGGCCGCCCCCCAAACGCGGGGCGAGGATCTGGTGTTGCTCACAAATGGGATTGGCGGCATGGCGCGCATGGGCGTGGATTTGGGCCGTGTGCGCTCGAAGTACGATTGCGTGCTCGGGGCGAATCTCAATCCCACGGTGCCGGTGGACCGCCACGTGTTCGTAAAACGGCTGCGGGCGTGGGTGAATGCGGATGGCTTCATCTCCGCGCTCGATTTGAAAAACCTGGCGGCCTTTGACGCCGGGCCGCCGGCCGTGTGGCAGTTCGTCGCCCAGGCCGGCAATGGCCGGACGGTGGAAATTGAACTGGCGGCGGACATGGTCCCGGGGCGGAACACCACCGTGTTTCACTTCCGCCGGCCCGGTGAGCTTAAGGCCTGCGGCAAACAACTGCCCGGCTCGGCGGATGTGCGGCTGACCGTGCGGTTTGACATTGAGGACCGCAATTTCCACAGCGAAACGAAACGGAACGCCGGGTCGGATTACCATTTTGCCAGTCGCACCCGGGCGCTGGACACGCAGCCGGGGTTTGCCTTCACGCCCGCGCCGGACAGGCAGTTGCGCATTACCGCCAGCAGCGGCAACTATCATCCACAGCCGGAATGGTGCGAGAACATTCCGCATCCCGTGGAACAGACGCGCGGCCAGACCGGCACCGGTGATGCCTACAGCCCCGGCTGGTTTGAACTGCCCCTGCCCAAGGGCGCGGAGGTCACGCTGGTGGCGACGGCCGAGCTTGACGAATCAATCGTGCAGGAAATTCCCGCCATCCCGCGCAGCCAGACTGGTCCGCAGGATTGGGGCGAACGCTTGAAGCGCGCGGCGGGCGCGTACGTGGTACGCCGGGACAGTGGCAAAACGGTGATCGCCGGGTATCCGTGGTTTTTGGACTGGGGCCGGGATTCGCTCATCTGCGCCCGGGGTTTGCTCGCGGCCGGCATGGCGGCTGAGGTCCGTCAACTGCTGCTGACCTTTGCGCGCTTCGAGGACCGGGGCACGCTGCCCAACACCATCCACGGCAATGACGTATCCAATCGGGATACGTCCGACGCGCCGCTGTGGTTTGGCATGGTCTGCGAAATGCTGGCGGAAACCGATGCCGCGTTTTACCAAACTCCGGTGAATGACGCCCGGCGCACCGTCGCGGACGTGCTGCTCAGCATTGCCAAATTTTATTTTGAAGGCACGCCCAACGGCATCCATGCGGACCCCGACTCCGCGCTGATCTGGAGCCCCAGCCATTTTACGTGGATGGACACGAATTATCCCGCCGGCACGCCGCGCGAGGGGTACCCGGTGGAGATTCAGGCGCTCTGGATTCGCCTGCTCCGGCAGGTGGCGAGAATCAGTCCGGCGGCGGAAGCGAAGAAGTGGCAAGGCCTGGCGGAACGCGCGATGGTCTCGCTGGAGAAGCTGTTCTGGCTGGAAGGTCCGGGCTGGTATGCGGATGTGTTGATCGGCGGTTCGCGGGTGATCGCACGCGACGCGGTGATCGGCGATGCCCTGCGCAGCAACTGCCTGTTTCTGGTCAGCCTCGGGCTGGTGACCGGCGAACGCGCCCGGCGCTGTGTGGCAGCCGCGCAAAAATATCTGGTTGTGCCCGGCGGCCTGCGCACCCTGGCTCCGCTGCCCGTGGCCACGCCCCTGCCCATTTACGGCAACGACGGCCACCGGCTGAACGACCCCAATCATCCGTACTGGCCGCGTTATGAAGGCGACGAGGACACCCGACGCAAACCCGCGTACCATAACGGCACGGCATGGACCTGGACCTTCCCCGTCTTCTGCGAAGCACTAGCCGTGGCGTGGGATTTCGCGCCCGAAGCCGTGGCCGCCGCCAAGGCCTATCTCGGCAGCGCCGAAAAAATTTTGGACAAAGGTTGCATCGGCCAGCTCCCGGAGATTCTCGATGGCGACGCCCCGCACACCCAGCGCGGCTGCGACGCCCAAGCCTGGGGGGTCACCGAAGCAGTGCGGGTGTGGGAGTTGTTAAAGCGCAAACCCCCAACCGCTGTGAAATGACTTTGGCGCGGCAGCCCCTGTGGGTTATTAAGACTGAATCTCTGCTCGCCTCTGGAGCCGCAAGCTGACTAATATCGAGTCAGATGAAGATGCCTGTGATTGAGAAAACATTGAAACGCCTGGCCGAGTTGATTGGTCAGGGAAGTTTCAGCGAACTCGAGACAGACACACTGGAAATTAAAGCCGTGCCACCTGATGCCTTGGGATGGCGCGAGCGGCACAAGAGCGCTTGTGCTTTCCTGAACACCCGGGGTGGAATCTTGCTATTTGGTATCAAAGAAGAGGGCACAGGCGCCGCTCGCAAATATGTTTTCACGGGATGGCAACCACATGCCGAGCCAAATCTTAAAGAGTTTCCCGTAAAATTTACGGGACGCGATGGAACCAAACTAAATCTTCAGGATGCTTTCCCTCCACCCATGGTGCTTGATTTTATGGGCGGGCACGTGGCCGTGATGCTCGTGGATGAATTGCCAGCCGACCGCAAGTTTGTATTTTACAACGGGGAGGCGTATCGCAGGATTTTGACGGGGGATCATAAAATTTCCGAAGCAGAAATCAGCCGGCAGGAGGAGTTTCAGGAAGAGGCTTTGCAAGCGCGCGAGTTGCAATTGGTGCCAGGGGTCACATTAGGCGACCTGGACTTGGACAAGTTAAATGACTACATAACCCAGCTCAACCGCCCAGTTAAAATTGAGACCGTAAAAGCGGATCTCGAATCCGCACGTCCATTTCTTGAAAGGAAAAGTTTCATTCGCGATGGAACGGCCACCACGCTGGGGGTGCTGGTTTGCGGTAAACATGCCGCCGACCGCCTGGGTTTTCGCTCCCAAGTCCATGGGTATGTTGATGTCCCCCATGAGATTGCGAAAGACAAACAGGATTTTGCCGACAATGTTTTGCCACTGATGGAAAGCGGTCTAGCCTACCTCCTGCGTAATATTCAAATTGGGGTCAGTATTGAGCTGGGAGGGAGCAATTGGCCACAATATCCTGAGGCACTGTTGCGGGAAACGGTTAACAATGCCCTGGCTCATCGGGATTATTCCATCAATCGCCAGGTGATTTTGGCCATTAAACCCGGAAAGCACATTGCGATCAGCAATCCCGGCACTTTCCGGAGTCATTTGTTAATTGAATCTACTGATGCGCAAGCCCCGCTCAGGCGAATCCTGCCCGAGGCCAAGCCTCGCAACCCAAAATTGGCCGATGTATTGCGGGTCTTCCGTAAATGGGAAGGCCGGGGCATTGGCATGGCGACCATGGTCAACCTCTGTCTGCAAAATGAAATTGACCTGCCTTTTTATCGCTTCACCACCGAGGAAGTTACACTTCACTTATGCACAGGCAAACTGCTGGATGATCGCATGGAGCGTCTTTTTGAGGCATTTGACCGCCACATTGCGACTCGCCTCCAAGGCAGGCAGTTAACAGAGAATCAGAAAATGGTGCTGGCTTATCTCGTCAAGTCGGAGTGGGCCAATGAACAAGTCCGTTACACGATTTTACTGACTCCAGACAACAACCACTTTAATGAATTGGTATTATTGGAACAGCAAGGATTGATCAGCAAACATCAACTGAGCACGCCAATTTATCCAATTTACGTGGCCGACCGGGTGCTGGTTAGAAAAGATTATTTCCAAGAACTTCGCCAACAATTCGGTTTGATTTTCGACGGGCTTCAGGATCTGCACAAACAGATTTTAAGCGTTGTTTACCGCTGCAATAACTACTCCCAAAAAAGGCTGGTCAGTGCCAAGGCTGCCAGCTTCAGTTTATGGTATGAACGAGGCGGCTCTTCGAGCGACATAAAACAATTTGACACCTTTTACCGAAAGGTGCGTTTCGGTTTCAACCGGCTGGCAAAAGATGGCTTTTTGGAGAAAACAGAAGGCACTCGTGGCTACATGCTCAAATCCGATGGCGGTGCGGGTCTGCTACGCCCCTCAAGCACAAATTAATTTCGCCAACTGAGGTCAGCATATCGCCAAAAGAAAGTGGCCGTTGGCAAGCCGTTGGAGTTCAGCTTCTCGTGCGGAAACCGCCCGCAAAGAAGATCACGAGACAAACCAGCAGCAGCAGGCCGACGCCGCCACCACCGAAAGCCGGGCCGCCATAGTAATAACCGCCGCCGCCGAACAACAAGAGGAGCACCACCAAGATCAGTATTAGATTCATATCGTCTTGAGCTTACCTCGGTTGCCGACGGGTTGCCATGGGGTGTTTTCCCCTCATGGCTCGTCAGTTGACAACTCCAAACAGGTGATACATATTTGTCTCACGATGAAAACAGCCACAATTCGGGATTTGCGAAACCGTTTTCCACGAGTTGCCGCGTGGATTGCCGAAGGGGAGTCAGTGGAGATCACCAAGGCGGGCAAATTGTTCGCACGCTTGGTGCCGCCGGCAACCTCTAAGACTCCCCTTCTGATCAAACCCGATATCATGGCGCGGTTAAAAAAGACCTGGGGAAACCGGGTTTTTTCGGCCCGGGAAGTCGCCGCCATGCGGGCGGCGGAATTGGAAGGTGAGGAAGGGTGATCGCATTTCCCGACACTTCGTTTCTTTGCGCCCTGTACCGGCGGCAGGACAATTCACCAGCGGCAGCGGCTTATTTTCAGGCCATGCCGGAAGTATTGCACGTATCGGGCCTTCTATTATATGAATTCAGGCAGAGCCTTCGTTTTCAAGTCTGGTTGCGTGGCCGGGACAAAAACAAAGGTCATACGCAATCCGATTGCGACCGCAGCCTGTCTGATTTACAAACAGATTTAGATTCTGGCACGGTACTGACAGTAACGGCCGACTGGCCGGACGTTCATCGCCTCGCTGAAACGTTGTCCAAACGCCACACAATCCCCGGCGGCCACCGCAGCATGGATGTGCTTCACGTTGCGACCGCCTTGCATCTTGGCGCCAAAGAATTTCTTTCATTTGACACCAATCAACGCAAACTGGCGGCAGCCGAAAAATTCAAAGTAAAACCATAAAAACGTCGGATTTGCCCCTTCCATTCCCGGGCACCCATGGTTAAACTCACCCGATGCAGGACCATGCCGTTTTCTTTGTTGCGCTGCGGTACATTTTTACGGGGTTGTTTCTGGCCGCGTTGGTGGCCGGTTTCCTCGTGCTCCGCTATTACCAGCAGCTATTCGGCACCGATCCCCAGCAACCCAGCGAGAACAGCGGCGCCCGGCTCTACAGCAAAACCCTGGTCATTGCCGTCTGGGCCCACGCGGTCGCCCTCACCGGCGGCATTGCTTGGATCATGTGGTAAGCGGCGGGTTGGCGGCGGACTGAATGTGATATGAACCCGGACATTTCCCAGGCAATTCAAACCAAGATGCGGGCCGGCGGGCTGGGCAGCGCCACGATTGACACCTTTCTCGCTGCCGTGGAAAAGGTGGCGGCGGGCGAACGCGGACAAATTCCCGAGTCCACGATTGAACCCGTGGCGGAATTGCCGGCGCTGGGTTCCCTGCCGGCGGCAGGCGCCGGCGCGGGCGAGTTGCTTAATCAACTGGCGGTCATCAAGCTGAACGGCGGGCTGGGCACCAGCATGGGGCTGGAACGGGTCAAATCGCTCATCCCGGTGAAGGGTGGCGACACTTTCCTGGATTTCATCGCGAAACAGATTTTGCACCTGCGCACCACCAGCGGCGCGCCGCGGCTGGCGTTCTACTTGATGAACAGTTTCAGCACCCAGGTGGATTCGCTGGAACATCTCAAACAGTACCCTGACCTGGGGATTGATGGCGAACTGGATTTTCTCCAGAGCAAGGTGCCGAAGCTCGACGCGCAGACGCTGCTGCCGGTCAACTGGCCGGCCGCGCCGGACCTGGAATGGTGTCCGCCCGGCCACGGGGATTTGTATCCCTCGCTGCTCGGCAGCGGGCTGCTGAACAAGCTGCTGGCGCGCGGCATCAAGTACCTGTTCGTGTCGAACTCGGACAATCTGGGCGCGACGGTGGATTTGCGGTTGCTGAATCATTTCGCCACCTCGGGAAATTCCTTTCTCATGGAAGTCGCCACGCGCACGGCGGCGGACCGCAAAGGCGGGCACCTGGCGCGCCGGCGCGCGGATGGCCGGCTGCTGCTGCGCGAGAGCGCGCAATGCCCGGCGGCGGACGAGGCGCAATTTCAGGACATCACCCGGCACCGGTTCTTTAACACGAATAATCTCTGGATTCGCCTGGATCACTTGCAGGCCGAGCTGCAACAACGCGGGGGCGTGCTGCCGCTGGCTCTCATCACCAATGCCAAGACCGTGGACCCGCGCAATCCGGCCTTGCCGAAGGTGATCCAGATCGAGAGCGCGATGGGCGCGGCCATCGAATGTTTCACGCGCACGGGCGCGGTGGTGGTCCCGCGCAGCCGCTTCGCGCCGGTCAAATCCACTTCCGACCTGCTCGCGCTGCGCTCGGACGCTTATCGCCTCACGGAGGATTATTTGCTCGTGCTGGATGAATCCCGCCACGGCCAGCCGCCGGTGATTGATTTGGACGGCAAGCATTACAAATTGCTGGCGGATTTTGAAGCCGCGTTTCCCCACGGCGCGCCGTCCCTGGTGCAGTGCGACTCGCTGAAGGTCACGGGCAAAATGGTCTTCCCGGCCAACCTCGTGCTGCGCGGTAACGTGGAGTTTTCCGAGCAGCATCCAGTTGCCTGAACCGGCGGTCATTCCCAAGGCCAAGGCAGGCTCCCAACCGGCCGGCCAAGCTCTGGCGCAGTCCCGGCCGCCTCCCACTTTTCGTGCAAGATTCCCCGGCCGCAGGCGTATGGGTGATGGGAATGCCGCCACGGGCATATCCGTTCCGGTAGACATGTGGTACTATTTGGTGAAAGACAAGCATATGAAATTTGCAGCCATTAGTTTGATGTTGGCGGCCTCGGCGGTGGTTTGGACGGGGTGTCAAAACCCCGACGGGACGCCGAATAACACGGCGAGCGGCGCGTTAATCGGCGGCGCGTTCGGGGCGCTCACGGGCGCCGCCATCGGCGGACGCCATGGCGGGGCGGACGCGCTCTTTGGAGCCGCTGCCGGGGTGGTGGCGGGAAGTTTGATTGGCAATGCCGCGGATCAGGCCCAATCGGCCCCGGTGAGTTACCCGGCACCCGCAACCTACGTCCAGGTTAGCCAGCCGCAACCGCTCAGCCTGGCAGATGTGAAGTCCCTGGTCCGGTCGGGACTGAGCGATGAGGTGATCATCAGCCAGCTCGTCACCACGCACACGGGCTTTCGCTTGAGTTCGACGGACATCATTGATTTGCGCAACTCTGGGGTGAGCGACCGGCTTCTCAATTTCATGATCAACACCGCCAATGACCCGAACGCCGTGGTGAGCACCGCACCGCCGACAGTGGTCGTGGTGGATGACCGCCCGCCCGCGCCCCTCGTGGAAACGGTGGCGGCGGTGCCGCCCGCTCCGGGTTACGTCTGGATCGGCGGCAATTGGGTGTGGAATGGTCACTGGGTGTGGGTCGGTGGCCATTGGTCAAATCCCCCACGACCGGCGGCGGTCTGGGTGCCCGGCTACTGGGTGCGCGGACCGCACGGCTGGTTCCGGACCGAAGGTTACTGGAAATAAGCGAGTTCAGCCTGCAAAAATATAAAGGCACCCATCACCCGCCAAACCACCCGGGCTCAAAACTTTTGCTTTGAAGTTTCCTCATGCGCGGCCAATCCGCTTGACACCCGCCTCCCGGACGGGTTCACTTTTGTGCATCAATGAACGGAGGACTGCGCCTCAAAGACCAGCCTGCCAGCGAGCGGCCGCGTGAACGGCTGGCCGCGCTGGGACCGTCGGCCTTAAGCCATGCGGAATTGATTGCCATCCTGCTGCGCACCGGGTTGAAGGGCATGAACGCCGTGGAGGTGGGCAAACAATTACTGGCCCGGTTCGGCTCCCTGCAAGCTCTGGCCCTGGCCTCCGTGGATGATTTGCGCAAGGTGAAGGGCATCGGCCGGGACAAGGCGGTCACCCTTGTGGCCGCCTTCGCGCTGGCCCAGAAAATGGCGGCGGAATTTCACGCCGAAGCCCCGCTGCTGGACACCCCCGAGGCCATCGTGCGCCTGTTGCGCGAGGAAAACCGGCTGCTCCAGGTGGAAACCTTGCAGGTCATCCTGCTGAACACCCGCCGGAAGCTAATCCGATACGAGACGATTTCCCAGGGTTCACTGGACACCCTGCTGGTACACGCCCGCGAGGTTTTCAAAGCCGCCATTTCCGCGAACGCCGCCGCGCTCGTTCTGGCCCACAACCATCCCAGCGGCGATCCCACGCCCTCGGATGCCGACATCAAAGTCACGCGCGACCTCATCCGCGCCGGCCAGCTCCTGAAAATCGAGGTGCTGGACCACATTATCATGGGCCGCGCCACCGCCGAACGACCGAAGGAGTATGCCTCCCTGCGCGAACTCGGGTATTTCTACTCGTAAATTCCCCGCCCGCCACTGCCGGCTTGAAATGCCGTTTCCTCTCGGGCACTATCCCGTCCGATACAACACCCGACGGAATATTTATGAGAAACTTGATGCGCCTTGCCTGCCTGGGTATGACGACTGCCACGGTTTGCGCCCTGCTGACCGGATGCGAATCCCCCGCCGGCAAATCCAGTTCCACCGCCGCCCTCAACCTGCCCTGGGACTGGACCGGCATTCTCGGCACGGGCCAAAGCCTGTCCGTGGGCGCGCGCGCCATGCCGGTATTGTCCACCAATCAGCCCTACGGCAATCTCAAGCTCTCGACCGCAAAGTTGCCGTGGCCCGTGGATCCCAACGATCCCCAAATCACCCTGGTGCCGCTGGTCGAACCCGTGGGCCGGCTCGCGCCGACGTATCCCAGTTCCTGGCCGGAAAACATTGACGGCGAAACCCCGCACACCGCCATGGCCAGCCAGCTCAGCGCGATGGTCAAAGCCGCCGCCGGGCGCGATTTCACGAGTGTTCACAGCGCGGTAGGCGAGGATGGCCAGGGCATGATTTACTTGAAAAAAGGCGCGGTGCCGCACGGCGTGAACGGCCATTCCTACCAGGCCGCGCTCACCGAGACGAAGGCCATTGCCCGCCTCGCGAAGGCCGCCGACAAATCCTATGGCATCGGGGCGATCATCATCACGCACGGTGAAACGGACGCGGGGAACAAGGACTACGAAGCGCAACTGTACCAGTTGTGGTGCGATTACAACACCGACCTGCCCGCCATCACCGGCCAGTCGCAAAAAATTCCGATGATTGTGTCGCAGCAAGATTCCTTCGGCGATCATTCCCCCTCCACTCAGGCGCAATGGCAGGCAGGCGTGGATCATCCCGAGGAATTCGTCTGTTCCGGGCCGAAGTACCAGTATCCCTATTTCCGGGATGCGGTGCATCTCACCGCCAATGGCTACCGGATGATGGGTGAAAAATATGCCCAGGTGTATTATCAGCGCGTCATTCTCGGCCAGCATTGGCTGCCGTTACAACCCACGGGTGTTCAGCGCGCGGGAGCCGTCCTCACCGTGAGCTTCCATGTGCCGGTGGGGCCGCTGGCCTGGGAAACCACCTTCTCCGCCCCGCACGCCTCGGTGACCGAATGGAGCCAGGGCCGGGGATTTGAAGTGACCAGCGCGGCGGGCGCGCGGATCGCCATCACGTCCGCCGAAATTTCGGGCAATGCCGTGGTCATCACCTGTGCCGCCGATCCCGGACCCGGTGCCAAGGTAAGTTATGCGATGGTGGGTGAGCGCGCCAAAATGTCCGCACCCTATGCCGGCACCACCCGCTGGGGCTTGCTGCGCGATTCCGATCCGTTCATCGGCGCCAGCACCCAGCAACCCCAGCCGAACTATTGCGTTGCGTTTGACCTCACCGCGCCGTGAGCAATACCGCGGTGTACCGGCCGCGCCTTTATTTCCGACTCCTTTTGATCATGGCTTTCATTCATAAAAACCTGAACATCAGAAGGCACATGCGATTCATCATGAATGGCTAAATAACACCTCATAGGCAGGAAATATCCATGTCTGCTCACATTGAAATTTTTGCCGTCGGATGCCTTCTCGCGATTGGGTTAGTGTCATCCAATTTTGTATCAATCCGGCGTCATCGGCAAAGTCTGCGGGAATATTTAGAACCTGATTTGAGGAAATGCGGGGTTGATTTCATATCGGCAATATATCCTGGCAGGTTTAAGGTTGGGCCGTTTCCAAAGTTTGAGCACGAGAGTGGTCATCCCCAAACCAGGGTCGGCGGAATGGCAGGCGAATATAACGAATATAGGATTGTTAGTTTTCGCGCCGATGGCGGTCGGGTTTATCGCTTATGGGCACTGGTGGAATTTGAATGCTTTGAATTTCGGCGGGTTCGCTGGCGAGCGGAGCAGCCAGACTCACTGCCACAAAACGTATCTCCGATTTTGGAGAATTGAGGCTTCTCTGGAGCTTGGAGGTTGGTACTTGGAGCTTCCCTGTAGTTTGATTTTTGAAGTTTCAAACTCGATTGTTTGTCACCTCCCGGGCTTTTCCCGGTGCTTAAAGGCAACTATGATGCCAGCCGAAGCAATGCCGGTGATGCCCAACAACGATGCCGAATTGGTCGCCCAAAGTCTCGCGGGAAGCCAGGACGCTTTCCGCCAGATTGTGGAGCGCTATCAAACCCTGGTCTGTTCCCTGGCTTATGCCGGCACCGGCAGCCTGACCCAGAGCGAGGATCTGGCCCAGGAAACTTTCCTAACCGCCTGGAAGGAACTCGCCAAACTGCGCGAACCGGCGAAGTTGCGGCCCTGGTTGTGCGGCATCCTACGGTTTTTGATCAGCAAACAATGTCGCCAGCAGGATCGCGAGCCGTCCCACGCCGCCGAGCCGATGGCCGCCATGGATGAATCTTCCGCGCCCGAGCCGTTGCCCTCCCACCAGGCGATCAGCCAGGAGGAAAAAGCAATTCTCTGGCGCTCGCTCGAACGCATCCCGGAAATCTATCGCGAGCCGCTGGTGCTTTTTTATCGCGAGAACCAGTCCATCGAGACCGTGGCACAAAATCTCGATTTGTCCGAAGACGCCGTGAAACAACGGCTGTCGCGCGGCCGGAAACTGTTGCAGGAACAGGTGCTCGCCTTTGTCGAGGGCGCGCTGTCGCGCTCGAATCCCGGACCGGTCTTCACGCTCGGCGTGCTGGCCTCCCTTCCCGCCCTGACCTTCTCCGCCAAGGCTGCGACCGTTGGGGCCGCCGCCGCGAAAGGCGGCGCGACGGCCACAGGCGCGGGCTTCCTCGGTTTGCTGGGCGCCATTGTGTTTCCGCTGTTTGCATTTCTAAATCTATTCCGCGTCTGGCGCCTCAGCCACCAATCGGCGCGCTCGGACCGGGAGCGCCAGGTTTACAAAATCTTTTATCCGGGGCTGGCCACCAGCATCCTCGTCGTGGTGGTGCTCGTCAACGTGATGATGGCGCATGGCGATTTTCTGGTGAAAACCCATCCGGCGTGGTTTGTTACAATGATGGTGGGATTCATGTTCGGTTATCCCTTAATCCTCGTTCCCTTTAGCCTTTGGTTTTATCGCGAGCTTAAGCAACTGCGCATGGCCCAGCCTTGCGGGCCGGTCCCGGCCCGCCCCAAAACCCCGGGCTGGGAATACCGCAGCCGGTTTGAATTGCTCGGCCTGCCGTTGATCCACCTCCGTTTTGGCGGCTGGCAGATCGGCGCGCAAACCCAGATCCAAAAACCAATCAAGGCCTGGATTGCCGCCACGGAAGGTTTCGCCTTCGGACTGTTGTTTGCGTATGGCGGAGTGGCGGTTGCCCCCGTCAGCATCGGGGCTTGCGCCCTTGGCCTGTTTTCCTATGGGGCCATGGCCGTCGGCGGGCTGGCGGTGGGCGGCTTTGGGCTGGGCCTGTGGGCGTTTGCCGGATTTGGATTTGGCTGGGAAGTTTCGGCCGGTTGCGCCGTCGCTTGGCATATTGCTTCCGGCGCGCAGTATGCCATCGCTCATGACTTTGCCCTGGGTGCCGTTGCCCAGGCGGCCCAAGCGAACACAGATTTTGTCCGGCACCTCGTCAAATCAAATCCGTTTTTTGCGATTTGCTGGCGGGTGGTGCCCCATTTCATCTGGTTAATGTGGTTGTGGGCCATTCCCCTGATCATTTCCACCGTCGTTCAATGGCGGCTTCTGGCGAAGCAACGGAAATGGCAAAACCGTCCCGCCAAACCAACCTGATTAATACGAATACTATCAAGGCACGTAAGCATCGGCGCTGTTGGAGCTTGGTATTTGGTGCTTCCCTGAATTTTGAACTTTGAAGTTTCACACTCGTTCCACCCCATTCTCCAGCAGCCGTTCCTGCAACTCCGCAATATGCTCGCGGTCGCGCGTTTCCACCGTGCATAGCACCTGCACCCGCGATAAATCCGGCCCCGCAAACGTGCGGTTGTGAACAATTTCCGTGACGTTGGCTCCGGCGGAGGCCATCACCCCGGCCAGATGCGCCAGCGCGCCGGGCCGGTCGCTGAGCAGCACATTGAACCGGTACAGGCGCCCGTCCGCCGCCAGCCCGCGCTCGATCACCCGGCTGTGCGCCAGTGGATCAATATTACCCCCGCTTAGCAGGAGCACCACCCGGCGACCCGCGAGTTCCGGCACACTGCCGCCCAGTAATGCCGCCAGCCCGGCCGCGCCCGCCCCCTCAATGATGCATTTTTCCAGCTCCGCCAGCCGCAGGATCGCCAGCGCCAGCGCCTCCTCCCCCACCTGTACCATCTTGTGTACGAGCGGCCGGGCTATCGCCAGCGTCTGCCGTCCCGCCTCGGCCACCGCCAGGCCATCGGCCAGGGTAAACCGCGTGGGCACCCGCACCGGCGCATCCGCCGCCAGCCCGGCGGCAAAGCACGCCGCGCTTGCCGGTTCCACCCCGATCACCCGCACCGCCGGCTGCAACTCGCTGAACACCGTCGCCAATCCCGCCAGCAACCCGCCCCCGCCCACCGGCACCAGCACGGCCTCGACGTCCGGCGTTTGCTCCAGAATTTCAAACGCCAGCGTCCCCTGCCCCGCGATCACGTGTGGATCATCGAATGGATGAATATAGGCCAGTTGCTGTTCCCCAGCCAGCCGGGTGGCCTCCAGCCGCGCTTCGTCAAACGTGTCGCCATGCAATCGCACCGTGGCCCCAAACTGCCGGCAGCGCGAGACCTTCACCAGCGGCGCGAATCGTGGCATTATCACGGTCACCGGAATGCCCAGTTGCCGGCCATGCCAGGCCAGCCCCAGCGCATGATTGCCCGCCGAGGCCGCGATCACCCCGCGCCGCGCCGCCTCCGGGGCCAGTTGCGCCAGCGCATTCCGCGCCCCGCGCTCCTTGAAACTGCCCGTGCGCTGCAAATGCTCCTGCTTGCACACAATTTCCGCCCCGGTCAGTTCACTGAGCGCCGACGACGGCACGCACGGCGTGCGCACAATCGCCCCCTCCAGCCGCCGCCTAGCAGCGACGATTTCGGACAAGGATACCAGTTCCGTTGTGGGATTTTTCATAATGGTTTGGGTAAAAACAAAAAGCCCTGAGTGAAAACTCAGGGCCGGGGAAATTCGTTTCGTTATGTGACGACGCGTCTATCCCTGCCCCGGATGGGGAATAATCATGATCGCCGGGATCATCGGGATGGACGCAACGTTAACTGACATTGGTATAATTAATGGCCCGAAATGCCCGCCTTGTCAAGGCCGTTGGCTCGCGGGGAGGGTCCGGCTTTTAAAATCAATCATTGTCTTTGCCCTTTAAACACCGTGCCAAAGGCAAACTAGCACCGCTCAAAGGCTGGGCTGAAATATATTTTATACAAAAAGACCGGGTGCTGGTGTCTTTCTAGTGAAGCACATGCATTTAACCTGATTCCACGATTACACTATGAAAAAGTTTATCTCCCTGATTGCTACCGGCCTGTTCACCATGGCGGTAGCGGCCACCGCCGCTCCCACGCCGCCAGTTTTCCAACTGCGCCTGGTGGTTGACCAGCCGACCACCAATACCGAGCCGATGGATTTCATCACACACAACCCCCAAAGCAGCCATACCAATGTGCTGAATATCGAGAAATCGGTCTTGCTGGATCAGACAGCGTTAAAATCAGCCGCCGTTATCAAGGACGGCCTGGGACAGCCAGTAGTCTCCTTGGTATTCACCGACGCCGGAGCGAAACAGTTTGCCGCGGTGACACGTCAGAATGTCCACCGACAGTTGGCCATCATTATTGATGGCCGCCTGTGTTCGGTGCCACACATAATGATGGAAAT